>SMVB01404285.1_pt1 | contig 36640 bp, 35 predicted proteins | sample 2456461 | NCBI WGS metagenome assembly SMVB01 (sample SAMN11095934, study PRJNA526329) | marine sediment metagenome | biome: Marine sediment; feature: Surficial sediment; material: Deep marine sediment; isolation source: Hadal surficial sediment | place: Pacific Ocean | collected 2014-05 | depth...
CGCCGATGACCTTGGCGACGGCGACAAATTCATGCGCCACCTGATCCAGGTTGTCCAGAACGGGCTTGGCGACCGGGCCGGGACATGTGTCGATCCGAAGATCCAGACGATACACGGGAAGGCGATCTGCCTCGTTTCCTGCCAGCGTAGCCCTGAGCCTGTGTTTCTGACCTGGAAGGGCACGGAGACGGACCCCGATGGCGACTTTTTCGTGCGCAGTGGCCCGCGAACGGATCGGCTCTCGCCCGAGAGTGCGGAGGAATACATCGCTACGAGGTGGGTGTAGGGGCGGGGACGCATCCGGCTGACACAGTCAAACACAACCTCTGGACACTCCGTTCGCCTGACCTTCTTGCCGCACCGGTCATCGGCTGTTCCGTTGGTTCAGAGTCCAGGCGCGTCCGGCGCCCACTAACGGTTTCGAACCCGGGACACCCCGATCAACCTGCTCTCCGTATTCCTGCTCTCGCTGCTGACGGCAGCCGCGACCGGGCTTCGTCTGCTTTCAGGGCACTGCTTTCATGGTATTCTGGCCTGGCGCGCGAGCCGTGCGGCTCATCACTCTCCGAGATACTCCTCTGATATCGGACGGTCCGGCCCCTCGGCTTCCCACATGATCGACACGATCCACCAGCGTTCACCGTCGAAAATCAACTGAAAGCTATTGATTCCACGCTGGAAAGTCGTACCGGCTTCCATGTCCGCGGCGGTATGGTAGGAGTTGTAGGTGCTGAACACGTGGGCGATGTCGGCCCAGCGCTCAGTCACGCGGTGTGCTTCGGTCTCGAAGAACCCGTTCGTCTCTAGCTGGGGGCCGGCCCGCTCGATGTACTCATCGGTCGACCAGACGGCGTACCTGTGTGTCCCGTCCTGCCCACGGCCGGACGGCATCAGTCTCGCCTCGGGAATAAACAGCGACCGCATCCGGTCCCAATCGCGGGCCTCCCCGGCTTCACCGGAGATCACGTCGTACACCGCACCGATGATTGCGTCGATCGACTCGACATCTGCCGGATTCGCCAGGATCTCGGCTACGGTCTCTTCTGCCTCTCCCTCATCATCCGCGTCCTGTGCATGGAGCGCTGACGGTGCACTCCACATTGCGCCAGCGAGCATAGCCACCACCCCACCCGTCCTCATCCACCTACTCCACATGCTTCGCATTGCCGAATCTCCTCTTGGATTAGCCTGAGAACAGCACCGTTTCGTGCTGCAGGATACGGGATACCTGGTGCGGTAACTATAGGTCCGCTTCAGGGAGAAACGGCCGGGTTGCACCGTGCGCCCTCCTCGGATCCGCATCGGCCTTGACCCCCAACATATGGTGGGCGTATCATGTGATACCCCAAGATATAGGGGTCGGTGTGGAAAATGTCCGCGATTCTGGTGGATATTTAGGGGAAAAACTGTGTAGAACTGGACGGTTCCAAGACGGTCCGGTCGTAGAGGGTTGGACGGCAGTTGAGGTTACGGTGATGGTCATGCCGAATGTTGACTGGACGCGAATTTCTCCACAGCGAATTCGGCGTTGCGAGAGTCTTTAAGGAGGCACCGGATGTTTGGGACTAGAAATCCTGAAGCAGAATCGGCTGATAGCGGCAGCGCTCGCTGGCACCCTGCCCTCACGCCGCGATGGCTTAGGGATGCTGCATTCGCACACAGATTGGCGTTTGAGCGCGAGATGCAGCGTGACCGTAGAGGTCTTGAACGCCGATACGAGGCATATGTGAAGAAAGAGAGTGCCCGCCACGACTGAGCGCGTAAATAGCGAAGCGGAAATACACGTGCCAGGCGATACCGATTGACCAGCCAGTCGGTCTGGAGGGCGGCAGAAGGGCCCCGGAGACATCCGGGGCCCTTCGCATTGAAGCCTGGGGCGGCGGGCTCTCTATCCGCTGGAACGATGTACGGCGGAGAGGTAAGTTTGGTGCTTCGAGGCGATACCCACCCCCTCTTGGAGTGCCGAGCGACACCAGGATGACCCACGCTGAGATCCAGTTGAACGGCTCCGGACGGCGGTCAACGGTAACGGTTAATGTTGGCGGTATTCCCGTTGGCAGCGACCATCCCATCGTTATCCAGTCGATGACCAACACGGATACGGCCGATATCGAGGCGACGGTCGTCCAGGTACTGGCCCTGGCCGAAGCGGGAAGCGAGCTCGTCCGCGTGACCGTAAACACTCCCGCCGCCGCCCGCGCGATTCCAGCGATCGCCAGGCGACTTGAAGACGAAGGGGTTTCCACGCCGCTGATCGGAGACTTCCATTTCAACGGACACATCCTGCTACCCGGCAATCCCGACTGTGCGGCTGTGCTCGCCAAGTATCGGATCAACCCCGGAAATGTCGGCAAGAAGCGCTGGGACGAGAATTTTGCCCGGATCATCGAATGTGCGGTACAGCATGACAAGCCGGTGCGGATCGGAGTGAACTGGGGTTCTCTAGACCAGGTCCTGCTCACTCAGATGATGGACGAGAATGCCTCGTCCGCGCAACCGAGTGATGCGCATGATGTTACGATGGCGGCCATGGTTGAGAGCGCCATGCGGTCCGCGCATGCTGCCGAACAGATTGGCCTCGCACACAACCGCATCATCCTGAGCGCGAAGTTATCCGGCGTGAGTGATCTCATCGCGGTGTATCGTTCGCTGGCACCCTTGAGCGACTACCCGTTCCATCTGGGTTTGACGGAAGCAGGCATGGGCCGCAAGGGGATTGTCGCGAGTTCAGCCGCGCTGGCGGTACCCCTGCTCGAGGGTATCGGTGATACGATTCGAGTGTCATTAACCCCTTTGCCGGGAGGAGATCGATCCGAAGAAGTCAAGGTTGCCCGGCAGATCCTCCAGTCACTCGGCCTGCGAAGTTTCGAGCCGCAGGTAACAGCGTGTCCGGGCTGTGGCCGGACCACGAGCACGTTCTTTCAAGAAATGGCGCTCGACATCGAGTCGTACCTGCGCGACAGGATGCCGCAGTGGGAGGTCGAGCACGAGGGTGTCGAGACTCTCACCGTTGCCGTAATGGGTTGCGTGGTCAACGGGCCGGGTGAGTCACGCCATGCGGATATCGGGATCTCCCTGCCCGGTACGTTTGAGGAACCGAGTGCACCCGTCTTTGTAGATGGCGAGCATACGACCACGTTGCGTGGAGATGATATCGTGGCGCGGTTTATCGATATCCTCGAAGACTATGTGCAGCGCAGGTTCGGAGCGACGCCGGCAGAGACGACCTAGGCCGGGCGGAACCGCTCGACACCATGTTCGATGGTCCGCCTCGCGGTTCCTAACACCACGAGATGGCGGAGAATTGCCAGCAGCTCGCGCAGAAAAATAATACGCAATAGGCCTTGGCTCGCTTTCGGATACACGGAATCCAACACTTCCTCCGCGGTAGCCGCGCCGCCGTCCATTGCGCTGGCTACCCGGTCGAGGCGTCTGTTGATCGATGCCTCTGCATCCTCAAGCCATTCCCCCGGGTTTTCCATCGTTTTCATATGGCTCGAGCAAATTCTCTCTGGGCCCAGTTCACGAGCCGTTCGAACGGAATCGAGATACGCCCCGAGACTGTCAAAGTCCGGATGAGAAATGATGAGGGGTGTCTTCCATATGCGCAGAAACTGGTCACCTGCGAGAAGCGTGCGTGTTGCTGGATCGAACAACATCAGGTGACCGGGCGCGTGTCCCTCTGCCAGTAGCCACTGCCAGCCACCCGATTCCGGCAACTCGCCGGCATCACCATCCAGAGAATGCTGGACGGGCGTTCGGATGAACGGGGTTCCATGCACGGGTTCACCGTCTGGCGCCAGCTCGCGGATCGCCGAACTTCCCAAGCCCATCCGCCGCAGTGCTTCGGGACCTCGACTCGAGCGGGGCCGGGGCTCACGCATTTCCTCTATCGCGTGTTCGTGAACCGTAAGTTCGTACGGCGTGAACCGCTTCAGTCCGCCGGCATGATCAAGGTGTGTATGCGACAGGACGACGCGCGCAGTCTCGGGGGCCATGGCCAGGGTGGAGAGTTTGCTTCGGAGCGCGGCCTCGCACTCCGGCGTATCTGCGCCCACGTCCAGCAGCCAGCGTGACTCGCCGGTCCCGATAACGAACACACTGGTTACACCAGGAACGAAAGGGTCGGGAAGCGGGATGCGAACGCATCCGTCGGCGATCTGTTCGGGCCTGCCGTTCGGGTCAAGCGTCGGCATTCATGTGTCCCACCAGGGGAATTCCCAGCTCAAGCCGCCGAGCCTCTACCGCCGCCTCCAGGCGGGCCAGGATCGTGGGCCGTGGGCCCATGGCCCGGCCATCGACCACGTGGACGAATTCGATGCCACGGGCCGCATTTGCCAGAAAGACCACCTCTGCGCTGAACAGGCGATCGCAGGCGAATGCGCCTTCTTCGATGTCAATACCGACATGAGATGCGCATTCCAAGATGCGTTCCCTCATGGAGCCCGGATACAACGGCAGCGAGGCCGCCGGCGTGAACAGAATGTCGTCGCGGGTCCAGAAAACGTTCGCTGACGCGGTCTCGAGCAACACCCCGGACTCGACGCGCACCGCTTCGTCGACACCTCTGTCTAGCGCCTCCCGGGCGCAGACGATGTTGGCCAGCGAGCTACAGGTCTTGTGATGGGGTAGGGCGGGAAGAGGAACATGTCCGTCGGGGAGGACGACGAGGGACACGCTCCGAGATTCGGGTCTTTCCGTGAGATCGACGATCGCCTCCGCCTGGACCCTTTCACGACCGAACCCTCGCGGACCTGCGCCCGCAAACCACTGCAGACGCGTGACGCCGTCCGTGATGGCCGGGTCAAGCTCTGCCACGATCGCGGCCAGCTTTCCAGCTCGCCCGGATCGTGCCTCAAAACACGTCGGCGGATCCAACCCGATCACCTGCGCAGATCTATGGAGGCGGTTCATCTGAAGTTCGGCATCCAGCAGCACGCCGCCATGGATTCCCAGCGTGACGAATACGCCGTCACCATATCGTAGACCGCGACTGGAAGCTGAGACCATGGGCGAGCCCCTGGGGGGCGCGCCCTGGCTCAGCCACGTCCTGTCATGGAGGTCGCTCATTCGGCATGCCGGCGGAAGAACTCCGCCCGGCTCAGCGGGTGTGGCCTGGGGAGCCACGCATGGTGGAGGTGTACGCGCACGGCAGGAATATCAGGCAGGCGGGCCGGCAGGAGAGGTCAGGTCTGGGTGCGTGTGCGCCGGCGCCTGGCGTTGCGGGCAAGCCGCCGCTGCGCAGCTTTCGCCTTCCGACGCCGAGCAGCGCTGGGCTTCTCATAATGCCGCTTGCGACGCATGTCAGCGAGGATCCCTGCCCGCTGCACCTTGCGGCGGAACTTTCTGAGGGCCTTCTCCAGGTTCTGCCCTTCTCCGATCTGAATCTCCAAAGCCTGCTCACCTCTTTCAGACTGAACTGAATGGTAGCTGCCCGCAATGGATCACCCACTGCGTTTCGTTTGTAGCCTATTAATATATGATTAAACGGCGTGGGGAATCAACCGGGACGTCGACTCAGCTTCCGATGCCCGGGAACAGCCTGGCGAGCCGCTTCCGGAGTTGTTCGGCCAATGTTACCGGATGATCCGGGGTCTGAGTCCGAGTCGAAGCCTTCCCGTTCCTGGTACTTCGCTGTCTGCCGCCACCGGCCCTGCCACCGTCACGTCGATTGCCGCGCCCACGGCGTTGTGTTTTTCCCGGCGACATCGTCTGCGAATCCAGGCGCGTGACGTTGCGTGCCCGCGGTCCCTTGTCCATTCGTTCGATGGAAAACTCGATTCGCTCATCGTCCTCAAGGGTCTTTCGACCGTCTCCCTCGATATCGGTGTGATGAATGAAGATTTCGCTGCCGTCTTCCAACCGGACGAATCCCCAGCCTTTATCTCGCGAGAACCACTTCACGGTACCCTGTTGTCTGTCCATCCGCACAGGATATAGGCCGAACCACCGCTCCGACAGGACCGAGGTTCCAAAATGAAACTTGACCACAACATATGGTACCCATACCTTCCCGTGTACCCAGATCTTGTGGATTCGGGTTTTCTGCGGTATCCGGGTCGGCGGTCTATACGGCGGTCGGCGCCCGGCGGGAACATCGGGACTCACTCAGTTCCGCCCGTCTATTGCGCTTCACCCTCTCGGGTGAGGGCGCCGCGCCGTCGTTACGCCTTCACTGTCCCTACCTGGACCAGGAGTGGCGCAATGGCAGATGGCCTTATTATCAGTGGCGATGGGTCCTTCGAAGTCGACGGTCATTCGTACCAGATCCCGACGCAGTTCTCATCCCGGGAAGTGTTCAGCTACCGACGACTGCTTGAGCCCATCCCAGACATCCCTGGCGGCACGTCATTGAGCATGGAGCAGCGTTCGGTGCAGAAAGCCTACCTGTTCCGGCGGGCGGCGGCCTGTGTGATTCCTGGCCTGGAGCCGAGAGCTCTCGAGTCCCTGTCGCTCGCGATGCTGACCACGATTCATCGTTGGATGACTACACATCGACCGGACCTGACGGTCGACGCTCAGATGACTGCCTGAGCGAACCGCTGCTTGAACCGGCCCGGATCAAGTCCGGGCCGGACTTCACGGCCGCCAGGCTGTTCTACACATCATACTCTCCTTTGTCTTCTGACACGTCGCGCCATGCGCGGGGTGGTGCTAAGCTGTGCTTCGAGGCGCGCTGACCTGGCGACATCCACCACACGAGTGACGCAACCGCAGGCAACCATGACCGATCAGAGGCCGTTCCGGCGGGCCCGCATCCTGTGCACAATCGGCCCGGCAAGCCGCGATCCGGACACACTGGATCGAATGATCGCTGCCGGCATGGACGGCGTTCGTATTAATTTTTCACATAGTTCCCATAATGATGCCGCGGAAACGATTCGAATTACACGTGAATCGGCTGCTCGCGTGGGGCGGCCAGTTGCCGTCCTCGCCGACCTTCAGGGTCCTAAGTTGCGGGTCGGCGTTCTACCGGAAGTCCTTCCGATAGAGCAGGGTCGGAACTACGTGCTCGTAGCAGAGAGCGCCGCCGCGGACATCGTTCAGGCCGAGAGGGAAACGCCGGTCATACCGACGAGCTGGGAGTCCATCGGCCAGGACTTGTCGGTGGGTGATTCTGTTCTGCTCGATGATGGAGGACTGGCGTTCGAAGTCGTCGAAGTCATCAAGGGTCGAGTTTGCCTGCTTGCGTTGAACGACGGGTTGCTGTCCTCCCATAAGGGCATGAACCTACCGGGCACCACCATTTCCGCTCCGAGTCTGACGCCCAAAGACACGGTTGATCTCGACCAGGCGCTCGAAATGAGGGTCGATTATGTAGCGCTGAGCTTCGTTCGCCAGGCGCGGGACATTGCGGAATTGCGGGAAATCGTTGGGAATCGGGCACTGCTCATCGCCAAGATCGAAAAGCAACAGGCGCTGGACCAGTTGGACGAAATTCTGCGAATCGCGGACGGTGTGATGATTGCGCGTGGCGACCTCGGGGTGGAGATCGATTTCGAAGAAGTGCCGATCGTCCAGAAACGAATCCTGCGGCTGACGCGCGAAACGGCAAAACTGGGGATAACGGCGACGCAGATGCTCGAGTCAATGATCTCGTCTCCTCGTCCGACCCGCGCTGAAGTATCCGATGTCGCCAATGCGCTCCTCGACGGAACGGACGTCGTCATGCTGTCCGGCGAGACAGCGGTCGGGGCGTATCCGGTCGAGAGCGTAGTCACGATGGATCGCATCATCCGACGGATTGAGCGGGAACGGGAGATGGGTGATCTGAGCCCGGATTCGAATCGGGGCGCGCTCCCCCAAGTGCACCACACAGTCTCGGGCGCGATCGCAGGCGCCGCGGCCGAAGCGACCGGGCGTCTGGGGGCTCCCTTTCTCGTCACCCTCACGCGTAGCGGATTCACGGCCTGGGTAGTGTCGGCACAGCGGCTTCGCGTGCCGATCCTCGCCGTCACAGATCAAGCGAGCACGTACAACCAGTTGGCCCTGGCCTGGGGTGTAATCCCGATTCTGTGTGAGACCGGTCTCGATTATGACCGGATGGTGGGGAAAGCTCGGCACCATGCTCTCGATGTCGGGCTCGGCCACCCCGGCGTCCCGTTCGTCGTGACAGCGGGGTTCCCCTTCCATGTTCCGGGAACCACGAATTACATGCGGATCGAGACGTTTCCGGAGGTCGACGGTTGAGGCTGACGTTTCTCGGTACCGGCACCTCATTCGGGGTTCCCGTCGTGGGCTGCACCTGTGCGGTGTGCACGTCCGGCGACGTGCGGAATCGCCGCTCGAGGCACGGACTGCTCCTTGAGGCCGACACGGGAACGCTGCTCATCGATACGCCTCCGGAGCTTCGCCTTCAGTTACTCGCTGCTGACGTCTCTCATGTCGACGCCGTCTACCTGACGCACACGCACGCGGATCATACTCACGGGATCGATGATCTTCGTGTGTTTTCAGTCCACGGCCGTTCCTCCCTCCCTTTCCACGTGGCCTCGGAATATGAACAGGATCTGCGCGATCGATTCGCGTACTTCCTGGGACCGAGCGCAATGAGCCAGCCCGGTACGACGATTCCTGGCGTCGAGCTGAGGACGTTTGAGGATCGGGACCTGATCGAACCGGCAGGCATTCCCATGCAGGTGATCGGATTCCCACACGGTAACCGGCAAAGCTACGGCTTCCGGACCGGAAAACTGGCGGTCATTGTCGATGCCAAGCAGGTACCCGACGATGTCTGGAGTCTGCTTGCCGGCGTCGAAACTCTCGTTATCAATGCGCTCTGGTTCGGAAAACCGCATCCGACACACTTTACGATTGAAGAAGCCGTAGAGACAGCAGAGCGGATCGGAGCGACGCGAGCGTTTCTCACACATCTCACGCACAGCGTGGATCACGCTGACGCGGAGCGAAGACTCCCGGAAAAAGTACGCCCGGCTTACGACGGCCTGACAATCGAGGTATAGAGTGAAACGTATCCGTAACTTCTCGATCATCGCGCACATCGACCACGGAAAGTCGACCCTCGCAGACCGATTGTTGGAAAAAACCGGAGCAATCGAGCGCCGGAAAATGAAGGATCAGGTGCTCGACTCCATGGATCTTGAACGTGAGCGCGGGATCACGATCAAGCTCAACGCGGTTCGACTTCCATATAAAGCAGCAGACGGAAACGAGTATCAACTGAATCTGATCGACACGCCGGGACACGTCGACTTTACCTACGAAGTCAGTCGTAGCCTGGCGGCTTGCGAGGGTGCCCTGCTGATCGTAGACGCCAGCCAGGGAGTCGAAGCGCAGACGATCTCAAACTTGTTTCTGGCACTGGATGCCGGACTTGAGATCATTCCGGTGATCAACAAAATCGATCTGTCGGCTGCGGAGCCCGAACGGCGACGTGACGAAATCTGCGAATTGATGGGGGTCGATCCGGAGGACGTCCTGATGGTGTCGGCGAAGACAGGCGCAGGCATCGTCGAAGTCCTCGAGGCGATTGTCCATCGTGTTCCACCCCCCGAAGGCGACCCTGACGCACCACTCAGGGCGCTGATCTTCGATTCAGTGTACGACAAGTACCGGGGCGCCATGCCATTCGTCCGTGTCGTGGACGGAACGCTGAGCAGCGGGCAGCGAATCGGGTTTGGAGCTACGACGGCAGAGTATGAGGCCGACGAAGTTGGCTACATGCGGCTCGGCTACATGCCGACGGGCGAACTGCGGACAGGCGAAGTCGGCTACCTGACGGCTCAGATCAAGAAGATTTCCGATACCAAGGTAGGTGACACGCTACTCGATGCAGCAGATCGCGCGACTGATCTGCTTCCCGGTTATCAAGAGGCTCAGTCCGTGGTGTTCGCCGGAATGTATCCGTCGGACTCCGACCGGTTTGAGGAATTGCGGGATGCGTTGGAGCGCCTGCAGTTGAACGACGCGAGCCTTCATTACGAGCCGGAAACTTCTCAGGCGCTCGGGTTCGGATTCCGGTGTGGTTTCTTGGGCCTGTTACACATGGAGATCATTCAGCAGCGACTGGAGCGGGAGTTCGACCTCGATCTCGTAACCACGGTGCCCAATGTGGAATACAGGGTCACTCTGTCAAACGGCGAGTCCCTTCGGGTCGAGAACCCGAGCAAGATGCCGGATCGCGGACGGATCGCGACGATCGAAGAGCCCTATGTCCACATTCACATTGTCTCGCCGGCCGCCTACATCGGAGGAATCCAGAACCTGTGCCATGAACGGCGCGGGGTGTACAGCACCATGCAGTACCTCGATTCGAATCGTGTCGAGTTGCGATATGATATCCCTCTCGGCGAAATCGTCCTTGACTTCTATGACCGTTTGAAATCAGTGTCCCGAGGTTACGCAGCCCTCGACTACGAGTTGGCCGGATATCGTGTCTCTGATCTCGTCAAACTCGACATCATGCTCAACGGTGATCCAGTCGACGCACTGAGTGTCATCGTTCATCGGGACGAGTCCTACGAGTATGGCCGTAAGATCGCCAGCAAGCTGAAGAAGCTGATTCCCAGGCAGTTATTCGACGTCGCCATCCAGTCAACGATCGGCAATGACGTAATCGCTCGCACGACGGTCAAGGCACTGCGGAAGAACGTGACAGCGAAGTGCTACGGAGGCGACATTTCGCGAAAACGCAAGTTGCTCGAAAAACAGAAAGCAGGGAAGCGCCGCATGAAACAGGTAGGGTCGGTACAAATCCCGCAGGAGGCCTTTCTGGCTGTACTCCAGGTCGGCGACTGACGGCGAAGGGTCGCGACGGATATGAACCGCCTCGTCGTTCGGGCACCGAACCACCTCGGGGAGTTGGTTCTCAGTTTTCCTGCCCTTGAGAGTGTCGCGGCCGAAGAGCGTCTGGCCGGCCGTCCGACTCCCCTCGTTCACATTGTCTCGTGGCTCGTACCGGTCCTCCAGCTGGCAATCCCGGAACTGGATGTCCTGCAGCTGGACAACAGACATGCGTATCGCCGGGCTGCGCGGTCGCTCCGTGCGGCAGCTGACGGGTTCTCGCTGCGAGGCGTCACGCTCACCCCTTCTTTCAGCTCCGCCCTGATTTTGCGCCTCGCGGGAGTCACGGCACTTAGAGGTACTGCCGGTGATTTTCGTACCTGGTTGCTCACGGATGCGCTCAGTCGTGAACCGCTTCTCGCCGGTCATCGCGTTGACGAATACCTCACGCTACTCGGATTCACGCCGGATGAAGCGCCTCCCCCGCCAGTGATCCGCGATTCCGAGATGGCTGTGACGGCCTGGGAAGCTGCGGTGCAGCGGCTGGAGCTTCGGCTAGGCGCTGGTCTGGTCGATGGGCCGGTTGTGGGGATATTCCCCGGCGCGAATGGTATGTCGCGACGCTGGCCGAGGGACCGGTTCGGGGAGCTGGCGGCTCGGCTGGCGCCCCAGACGCGAAACCTGCTGGTGTTTGGAGGCCCCGGTGACGCGCCGCTCACCAGTCAGGTTGCGCGACGGGCCGGTGAACGCGGTATCGACCTCGGGGGCCGCACGTCGCTCCTGGAGTTGGCCGGGGGACTCCTGTCGTGCGACCTTCTGGTTACGAACGACACGGGCCCCATGCACCTGGCGGCTGCTCTCGGCGTGCCGGTTCTGGCACTCGAAGGACCGGCCGATGTTCATCAGACCCGGCCCCTTGGGTCTAGAGTCCGGTTGGTCGGGCGTTTCGACCTGCCGTGTGTTCCGTGCGTGAAGAACGAGTGTCCTCGCAGAGGGTCAGGGTACGAATTGGCCGATGCAAGCCGCGAATGTCTGCGGTTGATAGATGTAGACGAGGTTGAGGCTGCAGCACGGTCGATGATGAATGAGGAGACAGAGTGAACGACGGACGATATATCGTTGGGGTCGATCTGGGTGGAACCTCGATCAACGTGGGTATCGTGCCGTTCGACGGTTCGCGCGTCCTTGCCATGCGGTCATCGCCTACCGGCGCCGACAAGGGCCCGAAGCACGTCGTCGACCGAATCATCACAATGATCCGCGAGGCCATGCGTGATGCAGCGAAAGAAGCCAGCATTCCGGATGATGGCTTCATCGGGATTGGTCTCGGATCGCCGGGTCCGCTGGACCGTGCCACCGGCACGGTCATCGAGACACCGAATCTCGGCTGGCGCAACTTTCCGCTGCGCGACCTGGTCTCCAACGCCATCGGACTCCCCGGAGAGCTGGACAATGATGCCAATTGCGCGACGCTGGGAGAATGGTGGGCAGGGGCGGCTCAGGGATTCTACCATGTGATCGGTGTTACGCTCGGGACGGGAATCGGTGGAGGAATCGTATTGGGCGGTCGTATCTTTCACGGGGTAAGCGACTCCGCGGGCGAGATTGGCCACATGTCGATCGATTCAACGGGTCGCAAGTGCAAGTGCGGCAATTACGGCTGCCTCGAGGCCTACGCTTCGGGTCCGGCGATCGCAGCGCGAGCCGTCGAGGGGCTGCTCTCCGGCGAGGACAGTCTGCTTCTTTCGCTGGTAGACGGCGACATTTCCCGGATTACCGCGGAGATCGTGTACGAAGGCATCGTTGCTGGGGATACATTCGCAAAGGAAGTGATGCGGGACACGGCCAAGTTCCTTGGCGCAGGCATCGCGAACGTGATCAACCTGTTGAATCCGGAAATCGTAGTCATCTCTGGCGGTGTGACGCGTGCCGGAGATCAGCTTCTGGAACCGCTCCGGAATGAAGTGCGTCGGCGGGCGTTCCGGCCTGCTTTCGAGAGCTGCCGGATCGTAACAAGTGAGCTGGGCAACAGGGCTGGTGTAATCGGGGCAGCTTGCGTGTTTCGCGTTGTTCGGTTCGGAGACCTGTAGAAGCCGCCCGATGAAGAACGGGGGCAGTCGTGCGAGTGGCGCGAAGCGACTCGGAATCCTGGGGACCCTGGTCTGGGATCGAATTCATCCACCACCCGGCCTGCCCGGTGCCGGTGAGGAACCGTACGAGGATTGGGGCGGAATCACCTACTCACTCGAGGCGTTCGATGCCGCTCGGAGTGAAGGCTGGACGTGCCTCCCGATCGCGAAAGTAGGTGCGGATGTATTTGGGCGAGCGGTGGAACGGGTATCGAGTCTCGCTGGGGTCAGCTCCGTCGAGGCTCTCGTAGAAGTACCCGAGCACAATAACCGGGTCGATCTCCACTACTCTGATTCGGCGGATCGCTGCGAGCATTTATGGGGTGGCGTGCCTGGTTGGACATGGGATGAATTGGCTCCACTAATCGCCGATTGTGACGCTCTGTATGTGAATTTTATCGCCGGTTGGGAACTTGACCTGCCGGTCGCTCAACGGTTGCGCCAGGAGTTTGACGGCCCTGTGTTCTGTGACATCCACTCGTTATTGCTGGGTACTGATCGAACCGGAGTCCGGGTCCGTCGGGAATTGGATGAATGGCCGGCATGGAGGGCGTGCTTCGACCTGGTACAGGGGAATCGTGACGAAATACGAATGGTTGCAGGGGGAATCGAGGATCCGCTTGCCGGCGTCCGGTCACTCGTCAGCGCCGGAATCGGCGCCGCATTCTCGACACTTGGACCTGACGGAGTGGCATGGGCGGCCCCATCAGACTCTCCCTGGCTGGGCTCTCCCGTTGATGTGGTCGATGCGGTCACGGCACGGGTCGCTGGTCCGCTGCACGCGCCATCCGTGGCGGATACGACAGGATGTGGCGACGTGTGGGGGGCAACCTGCTTCTCGTCACTCCTGTCGGGACAACTGCTCCCGGCAGCCGTGGAGTTGGCCAATCGCTTTGGAGCCCTGACTGCCGGTCTTCGGGGCACGGCAGATCTCGGCGCGAATCTTCGAGCCGGCCTGCCGGCTGAAGGGGATAGCCTGTGAGTCACGTGGTGGTCGTGCCGGAAGACATGGACCATCGTGGGTTCGAGGCGTTGCTGGACTTGCTCGACAGGGCATTCGAGGAGGGACCCGAGCGCATCCTGTTGAATGCGAAGCGCGTCCGGTGGGTGTCGCCTTATGGGCTCATCGGATTGCTTGCGGTTGGACGGGTAATCCGGGATCGGACGGGGCATGCGCCGTCCATCGAAGCGCCCGAAAATCGGGAAGTCCACTCTTACTGGGATTTCATGGGATTCTGGGAGGCAGCGCAAGGGAACTTCGACGTTCCCTCCGTGCCACCGCGGTTGTTCGGGCCCCACGATGCCCTCCTCCAGATCACCTCAATCCGCTCGAACCGCGACGTTCATACGGTCGTAGAGAGGGTACGGGAACGGGCCGCGTCGATACTTGAGAAGCGTTTGCACTATCCGAAACCGGCCGTGATTCAGTTCAGTGTGATGCTGTCCGAGGTATGCCAGAACATCATCGAGCACAGTGGTGCCGACGGCTGGGTATGCGCCCAGACGTACCATTATCGAGCGCGCCTGGGCCGTGAGGTCCTGATGCTTGCCGTGATGGACGTGGGCGTAGGTTTCCAGGGATCGTTGGCCTCCGAGCATGCCCGCCGGTATGGCGAGTCCTGGTCGTCAGCCACGGCGCTTGAGGCGGCTCTTCTTTACGGGGAATCTCGATTTCGTGATCCGGGCCGAGGCCAGGGATTGCAGGCCATCCGGCGTCAGGTTGGTCGGTGGGACGGGGAGCTGGCCATTCGTAGCGGCAATGCACAGATCGCTTTGGTGCCGGACTGGGATGACCTACCAGCGATGCAGCGAGACCTTCCATCATTTCCGGGGGCACAGATTCTCATCGTGATGCCTGCCCGCGAAGAATCGGAGGGAACGTGAGAGGGCCGTTGGCGCCGCTGACGCCGGATGTGGCGGTCGCGAGCCTGTACCAGGAATACCTGGTGACCCGGCAGACCGGCCGGGCCGTCCGCCTGTCGATTGAACGACTCGTTGACGAGCGTTCGGGTCCCTCGCTCACCGTGATTGATTTTCGAGAGGTCGCGGTCATTGACTTCAGCTGTGCGGATGAAATAGTCGCCCGGTTGCTGCACGACACGCTGGCCCGACCGGACGGCGCTGCCCGCCATTACTTCATGCTGGACGGCATGGAGGAAGAGCACATGGATCCGGTGTCCAGTGCCTTGGAAAGGCGAGGTCTGGCCGTGGCAGCGCGTACGGTGAAGCGTCAGCTCGTCCTCCTGGGCCAGATTGAGGCGGAAGCCCGTGGAATCTGGGACGCGCTCAGCAGCGCTGGACAGGCAGCCGCCACCGACCTGGCGGCACGCATTGATCGCGATCCTGTCGATTGTGCCCGCTGTCTTGATCGACTTGACGAACGCCGCCTCGTACTTGGGGTCGGCGATGTATATGCGTCGCTGTTTTCGTTTCTCCCACAGGCCGACACGGGTTCGGAGCGCGGATCGGCATGAGGCACACCCGTTTCCGCCGACGGGCATTCTATGTGTTGCTCGGGGGCGTGTGGTCGGTCGGTGTCGTGGTGACCGTAGCCTGGTTTCAGTTGACAGGAAGCGAAGACTATCCCGATTCACCCGTGATCGTGGCGGGGCTCGAAGACACGGTGCAAGTCGCTTTCGACAGCCTTGGGATTCCCACGATCCGCGCTGCCGGTGAGATGGACGCCTGGCGGACCCTGGGATACTTGCACGCATCAGACAGACTCTGGCAAATGGAGTTCTCCCGGCGAATCGCGTCCGGACGTCTGGCGGAGATATTCGGCCCACAGGCACTCGACACGGATCGGTTCACCCGGACGTTGGGACTGGCGGACATCGCCAGGCGATCTGCCCACCAGCTGGATTCCGGCGAGCGCACGGTGCTTGCGGCATACACGGAAGGTGTAAACGCACGGCTGGCCGCCGGTGGACCCCTGCCGCTTGAGTTCAAACTGCTTCGGTTCAAGCCGGAACCGTGGACCCAGGAAGCAAGCCTGATGATCGGGCTGCTGATGAACCTCGACTTGTCCCACTGGCGTCGCGACCTGGCCCGCCTTTGGGCTGCCACACACCTCGATTCGGCACGGGCTTCCTACCTGCATCCGCGCTACCCGGACTGGGCGCCCGTCACGCTCGATGGCTTGCGAGAGCCCCCGCCCGGCGTGGTGACCGGATTCGAAATTCTGCCCGGCACGGATGTGTCGGCCAGGCCGAATTCGACCGGCGGGCCTCCGGTCAGCGCCGCTCGACAAGTTGTGGCCACCGCAGGCTCCTGGGATCCGTTTGAAGTGCTTGCTACCACGTCAGTTCGCGTTGCTTCCAACGCGTGGGTCGTCGGCCCTTCCCGAACATCCAGCGGGAATCCCATCGTCGCCAACGACATGCACCTCGCGCTCCGGGCCCCATCCACCTGGTACATCGCTGCCGTGCACGCCAGCACGGATGACTTTCACGTGGCAGGATTTACACTACCTGGCATTCCGGGAGTCATCGTAGGGTTCAACCGCCACATTGCGTGGGGTGCAACGAACGGGATGGTCGACGACATGGACTTTGTCGTCGAACAACTGAGTGCCGACGGACGGCGGTATCAAGACGCTGCCGGCTGGACCGACCTCGAAGTGCGCGTCGATTCGATTCAGGTCCGAGGATCGGATCCGGTCGCACATCTCGTGCGTGCAACCCGGCGGGGTCCGTTGCTGAGCGACGTACTCGAGCTGGTTCCCGGTACTGTGTCGGCGATGTTTCTTCCTGCCCATACTTCCGTTGGTCTGGGCGGGCTGTTCGCGCTCAATCGTGCCAGATCGCTTGAGGAATTCCACGCCGCAGCCCGCGCATTCACGCAGCCGCACCTGAATCTGGTGGTCGGAGGCACAGACGGACGTATCGGATATCGCCTGGCCGGTTCGGTGCCGATGCGTTCGTGGGATGGCGCGCTCCCGGTCTCCGCGGGCGTAGCCGGGGATGGTTGGACCGGAGTTTGGCCCACCGATGCGCATCCCGCCGTGACGGAGCCGATACGTGATTTCATCGTAACGGCGAACAATCTGCAGTCGCAGGGACTCGACGGTGCGATCGGCGCGGACTTCCCGGTTCCATTTCGAGCTCTACGTCTTACGCAGGCCCTTGCCGTACGGCGGGACTGGACGGTCGAGTCCACCGGAGCTCTCCAGCAGGATGTCCGAAGCATGCTGGCAGATCGTGTAATCAACCGTGCAATAGCGGCAGCCCGCCGGATCGGCGACGAAGCCACAGTGGAATTGCTGGTCGGCTGGGACCGCCAGGTGGACGTATTGTCCGCGGCTGCTCCTGTGTTCTATACCTGGTTCTACGGTTTGCAGGCCAGGATCGCGGCCGATGAATGGCAGCCCGCGCTGTCCAGATCGTACTTTCCCACCGTTGCGATGTTTCGTGTGTTCGCGGATGGTGACTCGAATCCCTGGGTGGACGACGTCCGGACCCCGACGCGCGAGTCGCTGGCCCAGATCGAAGAGCAAGCGATCCGCGATGCAGTGCGCCTGGTGAATGGAGCTTTGTGGGGTGAATTGCACACGGAGCGCCACATGCATTCTCTGGGACGAAACCCATGGCTGGACCGGGTATTCGGATTCAACATCGGCCCATATCCCTCCAACGGTGGCCCGAATACGCTGCGCCCGGACGAGTACCGAAACTGGCAGGATCTGAAACTGAATGGTCCGACCCCCCCTTTCTCGAGTGAATACGGGCCCTCGCAACGTATGGTAACGGAACTCACGCCAGACGGACCACGGGGCTTCGTCATGATCCCCACCGGACAGAGCGGCAATCCTTTCAGCCGGCACTATGACGATATGCTGCCCCTGTGGCGGGCGGGCAGGCTTGTCCGGCTTCCACTAGAGGATTCTGATTCACTTGCAGCAGTCCGAGAACTCATACTTTTACCAGGTAGCAGATGACCACACCATTTTGCAGTACACTCCTCGTAGTCGGAGCTGGCCCTTGCGGGCTGGCGGTGGCGACAGCAGCTCATGAGCAAGGGGTGTCCTGTGTGCTTCTGGACAGAGGACCCGTGGTACATGCCTTGGAGCGCTTTCCGATCGGCATGACCTGGTTCAGCACGCCTGAACTGCTCGAAATCGGAGGAATTCCATTCATCACATCAGGCGACAAGCCGTCGCGCCAGGAGGCACTCAAGTACTATCGTCGCGTCGCAAGCGACTTCGATCTCGACATACGGCAGTATGAGGTTGTTCACCAGATCGAGCGCATCCATGGAGGTTCCCTGTTCCAGGTGGAAACCCGATCCAGGTCCGGCGAGATTCGTGTGTATCATGCGGAATTCGTCGTTGTTGCGATCGGGACTTTCGATTCGCCCAATCTGCTCGGTGTCGAAGGAGAGAACCTGGAGAAGGTCAACCATTATTTCAGAGAAGCGCACGAGTACTTCGACCAGGACGTGCTGGTGATCGGGGGAAGCAACTCAGCCATCGAGTCGGCCCTTGCCTGTTGGCGGGCTGGTGCCCGTGTGACGGTCGTGCACCGCGGCGTCAATTTCGGGCGAGGAGTCAAGCCGTGGATTCTGCCGGATATGCGTGGCCGAATGACGGCCGGGGAGATTGATGTGCTCTGGGACCACGAGGTGGTACGAATCGAGCACGACCGCGTCTTGCTGCGCTCAGGGCCTGCCGGGACGGAAACCTGGTTGCCCAACGACTTCGTGCTGGCGATGACAGGATTCCACCCGGACCGTGATTGCCTTGCGTCACTTGGTGTGGCCGTGGATCCCGGGACCGGTGTGCCGCATCATGATTCTGAAACCATGGAGACACCGACGCCAGGACTCTTCATCGCCGGCGTCCTCGCGGCCGGCAAAGACGGGAACAGCATCTTCATCGAGAACGGTCGAGAGCACGGAGCTCGTATTCTCAGGCGCCTGAAACCAGTTGTCGTTGACGGGGTCTAAGCCCACGGGTAGCTTCGGGTTTTTGGCTTCGGCCCATCTGCGTCGGCCACGGATTACGCCATGAATGAGACAAGCGCAGTGACTCGCACAGATGCGATTGAGGCGCGAATCCTGGAAGTTCTCTCCTCGATTCGGCCGGCAATTCGTGCGGATGGCGGCGACATTGAGTTGGTCGAATTCGACGAGCGGACGGGTCGAGTGGACATCCGGATGGTGGGTGCCTGCTACGCGTGTCCCATGTCCATGCTGACGCTCAAGGCCGGAATCGAGCAGCGGCTCCGCATGATCGTTCCCGAGGTGCAGACCGTCGAATCTGTCTGACTTCGTCTACTTATACAGCGGGTCCACGTAATCCCCCGCTCGCCTTTGTGTCCAGATTATGAGTGAAATCAGCAAGAAAGTTCTCATGGCTCTGAGCCGTGTGCGTTCCTCAGCGGACAGTCCCGACGTAGTAAGTATGGGCATGGTTCGCGACGTCGTGGTCGACGGTGGCAAAGCGGTAGTGATGATTGCACCCGGCCCGGAAGACGCCCCCTCAATGATCGAGTCGATTCGTCTCGTCGCATCCGGCGTGGCTGGAATCGACGAGGTCAGTTTCGCACTGGTGGATATGGCCGCGAACGCACCGGCGGATAAGGCCGCGAACGCACCGGCGGATGCATCTGCTCCAGGACCCACCCCACGAGAGCCGAAACCAGGTCGTCGCTCATTGCCCGTGATCGAGCCCGAGGCCCGGGAGGTGGTACCCCCGCCTCCGCCCCGGTCAGCCAGCCGGGTAAGCCGTGAGGAGGCCTCTCGACATCCAAGGGACGCCGAGCCGCTGGCAGGGGTTCGCCATGTAATAGCTGTCAGTTCGGGAAAGGGAGGTGTGGGCAAGTCCACGATTTCTACGAACCTCGCAGCCGCGTGGGCAGCAGCAGGTTACAGGGTGGGATTGATGGATGCAGACATTTACGGGCCTGACATTCCTACGATGTTTGGAGCGTACGGAAAGCCGCGCATGAAGGACGATCTGGTGATACCGCTGGAAGCTCACGGTGTGAAGCTGATGAGCCTCGGTTTCCTGGTCGGTGAGGATACGCCCGCTGTATGGCGGGGCCCAATCGTAATGGGAATTATTCGCCAGTTTATCCATCAAGTGGAATGGGGCGAGCTCGACTTCCTGATTGTCGATCTGCCCCCGGGTACGGGAGACGCGCAACTGTCGCTCGTTCAGCTCGTCAAGGTGACGGGTGCCGTGATTGTGGCGTCGCCACAGGACGTAGCGGTCGCTGGAGCTCTCAAAGGCATAAAGATGTTCGAGAGCGTCGAGGTACCTGTGCTCGGAATCGTCGAGAACATGCGCGGGTTTGCGTGTCCGAACTGCGATTCCGTGCATGACCTGTTCGGTTCAGGTGGAGCCGAGACTCTGGCCGGTTCGCTCGGGATCCCGTTTCTCGGCGCAGTGCCGCTCGGAATGGCGATTCGAGAGGAAGGCGATCGCGGAGAACCTACCGTGATCGGTCGGCCGGATTCCGCGGAGGGTAGGGCCTTGAAGGCGATCTCCGAATCTGTGGTGGCCCAAATCGAACAGCTGGCCGGCCAGCCCGCCGCCACCTGACCCCGGGAGGGCACCGGGTCGATCCGACTCGCGGATCAATCCGCTCCGCAGTGCGGCGGCTTGCCATTCCGGCTGTGGGCGCCACCCTGCTCCAGGGCCTGTTCAACATCATCGACATGTTATGGGTGGGTCGGGGACTGGGCCCCGCCGCCCTCGCTGGTGTCGGGACTGCCAGCTTCGTGGTCTGGGCAATTCTCGCACTAGCGGAAATGCCCGCCGTGGGACTAACCGCCGTAGCGAGTCGTCGCTGGGGCGAGCAGAACGAGGTAGAGGCAAGGGAAGCCGGTTACCAGGCGTTCGGACTGGCCATTCTTACGGCGGCGACGGTCGGTGCAGGCGGCCTGCTGGTCCTCGGACCGATGTTCACTCTGATGAACACGCCGCTCGAAGTGACGCTGCACGGTGCGGACTACCTCGTCGTGTACCTCGTGGGCTGCCCGATCGTCTTCGCCTACTTCGCGATGGATGCCACATTTCGTGCCGCTGGAGACACCCGGACCCCGCTGCAGATCCTGCTATTCGCGCTGGCAGCCAACGCACTGCTCGATCCGTTACTCATCCTGGGGATTGGTCCGTTCCCTCAGCTGGGTACCGGCGGTGCCGCGCTCGCCACCGTGCTGACGCGGGCGGGATCCGTAGCGTTCGGATACCGGCTGCTGTGCCGGCGGAACCTGATCCGGAAGATCCGGCCATCGTCGAGCACGATGCGGGCAATCGCCCGGATCGGCTTCCCGGTATCGGCCGGCGGCGTAACGTTTTCTCTCATCTACATTCTTCTTACACGCGTGACCAGTCAGTTCGGAACGGCTGGACTCGCGGCTCTGGGTGTGGGGCATAAGATCGAGTCGCTGAGCTTTCTCGCCTGCATCGGCTTCGGTATGGCGGCTGCTACGGCGGTAGGTCAAAACCTTGGTGCGGGTCAGCCCGAGCGTGCGACCCAGGCGGGCCATGCTGCCCTTCGTGATGCGCTGGTCCTGATGTCGATCATCGGGCTGGCTTTTCTGGTGTTTCCTGAGCAACTCATGCGGTTGTTTACTGGAGATGCGGCCGTAGTGGCTCACGGAGCCAGCTATTTGCGCATCGTGGCGGTGGCCCAACTGTTCATGGCGTTCGAGATGGTTCTCCAAATCGCCATGGAGGGGGCCGGGTATACTCTGTGGCCTATGGTCAGCGGTGTGACGCTGACCAGCATGCGACTACCCCTGGCCTGGTGGCTGCACCGTCCGCTCGGACTTGCCGGCGTCTGGTGGGCGATCAGCCTGACCGCAATCGCCCGCGGCGTGGTCATGATCATCATCTGGCGCCGTGGCAGGTGGGGGGGACTGGAAGTGTAATGTGAACCGCGCCCGTTGCATCGGGCCGGTGTCGTGCTAGTCCACGAAGTCGACATCAATACTACCAAACGCGGCACGTATCTGTAGCGTGAGCTGTGACTCGGCTGAATGCCAATTTGCCGTCTGAAAGCCACCATCTACAGCCTCGAAACCGCCCGACTCGAACGGTGCAAGGAATCCCTTCTTCTCGATGCGAACACCGAGATGTCGCGGAAATGTGAGGTGCAGAGCGCCCAGCCCCATCCGAAGATCGCCGCGCGCGGATCCTGTCCACTCTCCGGTAAAGTCGAGGTGAACGTCGCCGATTGCGCCGACGAATTCAATGAAGTCGAATCGTGCATTGCCAAGTTCCGACGCCTTGAATTCCGCCGCGCCTGCAGCGAACTCAAGCCGATCCATGCGCACAGGGTTTACCGCTTCGAAGCGGATGTCCGTTGCCGATGCTGCCGTGCGATACACGAATCTGCTCAGTGCAACGCCACCCAAGTCCATCTTTACTTCTGCGGCGCCGACGGCCAGCGACAGGGCTGTCGGTACCTCCCGGCTCAGGCCCAGCTTCAAAGAACCCAGAGTGGCCTCATCGAAGTCGCCCACATTCCAACTCTCGTCCAGGCCGGTAAGGCTCAGGGCAAGCTTCCCGGCCCCCTCCGCCAGGCTCCAGCTCCGCACGGGCTCAAACTCCTCCGCGTCATACACAAGCTTCGAGTCGTACAGAAGGCCCGTTGGTGCGGCAGTTACATGGAGTGTGCCCACGGCGTACACGATGTCGGCTTCGAGCGTGCGAACACCCGCGATCTGTCTGCTCGCTGATATCTGGTACATGTCGCCCGACTGGGCGGCCAGGGGTGCGAAACCCGCGAGTGACAATAGAGCCGCAACGGCGCCGGAACGGATCAGCTTACGCATCGTCGTCATCATCCCCACCCGCCTCCCCGCTTCCCGGCGCCGCCGGTGTATCCAGATTCATATTCTTGAAGAAATCTCTTGGGTTGCGCCGGAATCCACGGAAGTCGCCGGTTCGACCGCCGCGTGTCAGGATCACCGCACCGAGGCCGGTTGTGGCCGCGGCCCAGCTGAGGACGACGCCGACGAATGTGATGAAGCCTCGGATGAAACCAGTCCAGCCACCCAGCAGATGTAGCACGGACGCAATGGCAAACGGCGCCAGCAGCAGAACGAGCCCGTTGAACACATAGTAATAGGTGTTTGAACGATTGAGATTGAATCGCTCAAGCAACGGATATCGCCGGTCGACTAGAGCTTCACCGGTTGCCCGTGCTACGGCCACGTAGCCGAACGGAACGGCGATGGCCGCCGCCAGGAGGTAGAACGGAATTACGAGCCAGGTAACGATGAGAACGACGAGCAACACCAGCACCGGACCGAACAGGAACTCGCCGGCCAGGCCCACTCCGAAGCTGCGTAATACGTCCACACGTGCAGTGGCAGCGACTGCCTCGAGGCGATTAGGCGTCAAGAAGACCAGTAGCGTACCGAACACCGTAAAACCGAGGATCCACATGACCGTCCCGAAGATTCCGCCGACGGCATGGCTGATGTTGTGGGTAATCGACCCAAAGAAACCCCGGCGCTGCCAATCGGAACGGCTCCGAATTCGGCGCGAAATCCCGTCGCCGAGGTCTATGCCGATCGTCACATCGGACATCGCTGCGTCCACCGGCTCAGCGATCTTCGACAGCGACAGGATTTCCCCCATCACGACGGCACCCGTCGTTTCGACACTCCCACCGACCGAGCGCACGTCACCGGAGATCATCGAGCCCGGCTCGAGATCAAGATGGCCGGCCAGTACCAGGATGTCGCCATCAATCCTACCATCGACAACGAGGTCGCCACCAAGCAACGCGACGTTGCCATCGATGACCATGTCGTCGGTGATGTGGTAATCGCCGTCAACCACCAGGGCAAAGTCGCGGTCCAGCTGGATCTGTTCGCCCCCGATACGATCCATGATCGTGCCCAGTCGTTCGAGACGCTCGGCGAGCTGACTGATCGAGCCTGCCTGGGGCAAAATCGTCACTCGTTCTAGAGCGTCCAGGGTCGTGGGTGCGGCTCCGTTGACGGCCTCGGCAACAACCTTCGAGTCAAATCTGTCGAACACACCCAGAATCGCGGTGCGTGCCGTGCCGTCCAGTCCACCTGCGACTGGCTCCCAGGACGAGAGCAGGTCAGAGAGGCCAGTGATATCTGCCATTGCAGGGCTGCGAAGCAGGTCGCGCCATGCTTGCTCGAAGTCTCCACCGAGTTCGTAGGATCCGACATCTGCGCCATCGATGACCACATGGCCAGTATTCAGCTCGAGGGTAGTCGTATGTCCCGTGGACAGTTCCAGTTCGAGGCGCGAAATGTCCCCGGCCAGCAGCACGGTGCTGCCGGCGATCCCGGAATCCTGCGCCTTGATGGAGGCCGGTCCGGTGAACAACGCCACCACAAACAGCGCTGCCATCCAGCGGATCGGAATTCGTGTCATGTTCATTCGGTCGTACATCTCCTCGAGTCTTCGAAATTCTCTTGAATAATTCAGTGTGCCCGAACCAATGCGGGCTGACTATCCCGAACCAGTCGGATCATCACGGACAACGACCCGATGCTCACGAGAGCGACCGTGGCCAGTCCGGCGATTGCAGACCCTACGGTCAGATCGGCACCAACAGCACTTGCCAGGTCCGGCAGGCCCAGGGAATAGGCCATGCGACCCAGGCTGATCATTGCCTGCAACAGAAGATCTTCAGCCTGACCGGCAATCCAGGTTGCCAGTGCGATCGGTCGCAACCCCGGGTACCGGATAGCCCAGACGCCGGCGCCAGCCGCCAACATCGCGAATACGGCAGCGATGCCGGTGCTTGCGCTCCTTCTTTCCCACGCGACCGCAGCCGCCCGGCTATACCAAGGCAGAGGTAGCGTGACACGGGCCATCACTCGCTCTACGAACCCGGGCCGTGGTGATACGACCGCCAGGCTGCGGAGCGCGACAGAAACTTCACGCACGTCGATAACGCCCGCAGCGCACTGCTGGCATTCATCGACGTGTCGCCGATGCCCGTCGCCCAGCCCGGCGAAATTCGCCGCAGCAAGCTCGAGCTCATCGGCCGACAAGTGTCTGCTCGTTGTGATGATCTTGCTCATGTAGTTCTCCTCTGGCCTGCCCTACGAGACAAAGTGAAGCAAAGTTTCAACTTTCGAGGTCCTCGCTGATACCAGAAAGCTCCTGCCTGAGCTGACGACGAGCCCGAAAGATGTAGGTCTTTACCGTTCCTAGTGGGATGCCCATGATTTCGGCAATTTCCTCATAGGCTCGACCTTCGACATGGCGCAGAAGAATTGCTGTTCTGTACTCTTCGCGGAGCTTACCGATTGCCAATTCCAATTGATCAGCGAGCTCAAGCGATTCCAGGCGGGCATCAGGCGCCTCTTCGGTGCTTTCGAGCGTCACGGACGTGGCTTCCTGCTGATCAGCAGTCACGGCATCCGGTGAACCGTGGATAGAAATCGTCTTGATCACCTTCCTGCGGAGGTGATCGACCGTCAGGTTGTATGCGATCTTGAACAGCCAGGAGGAAAACTTGTAGGAGCGATCGTAACGATCGAGGTTATTGAAGGTGCGAACAAACGTTTCCTGGGCCAGGTCCTCCGCCTTTTCTCGATCTCGAACCATTCGATAAATGATCGAGAACACAGGCCGTTGAAAGCGATTGACCAGCTCTCGGGCGGCGCGTTCGTTGCCACGCCGACACATGCCGACCAGTTGCTTGTCGCTCTTGTCGGCATAACTCACCACGTATCCGGCTCCGCTGCTCCGAGCCGCCAGGAGATCGACTCATGCGTATCGGATTGATCAGCGACACACACGGTTTCCTGTGCCCCGAGGTTCTTGAACTGTTTGCCAACGTCGATCACATCCTCCATGCAGGCGATGTCGGAATTCCCGATATTCTCACAGACCTCCAGACGATCGCGCCCGTGACGGCCGTGTGGGGAAACACGGACGGATTCGACGTACGGGCCCATACAGCAAGAGAGGCCGAAGTGAAGCTTGGCGGGATGCTCTTCGGGCTCGTGCATGGCCATCGCATTTCGGAGTTCAATCAACTTGTTGACGTTTTCCCTCGGGCTGCGGCCATCGTACACGGTCACTCCCACGTGCCCCGTGATGATCTGGTGAACGGTATCCGGATGCTGAATCCGGGAAGCGCCGGCCCCGGAGGCGTTGGCCAGGCACCGTCGGTAGCGATCGTGGAAGTCGATGATGGATCGATCGAGGTCGTTCACCTGGACATTGCAACCGGGGCGGCGCTGCAACTCTGATGCTCCGTCAAATCTGACAACCGGGACAAAAGTAAGAACTGCGACCAGCCTGCAGTATGCGCTGAATCTGCTCACCACAGCGTGAGCAGGATCGACCCTCTCTATCGTATACCCGCAACCGATTCTGAAATTTGCCGGAGCCGCCGCTCACCGTCCGGTAGTCCTGCAGCGTCGTCCCGGATTCACGCAGAGATGCGGATAATACGCCTCGCAGACCCCTGTGGAGGCGTCGCATGTCTGTTTCATCGAGAGTCCGGCACATGCGCCTCGGGTCCAACCGTGCCCGATGAAGTGCTTCGCTCGAGTAAATATTTCCGATACCAGCGATCCGCCGTTGGTCCACCAATGCGGTCTTTATAGATGCGCGGCCATGGCCGAGGGCTCTGGCCAGATCTCGAGACTTGAAGCCGATATCCAGCGGTTCGGGCCCGAGTTCGCGCTCGCGACGCTGCCAGGCCTCCATCGTCAGCAACCGAAACCCACCGAGCCGTCGCACATCGTCGTAGAGAACTGTCCGACCGTCGTCGAGCTCAAACTGTGCGGCGACGTGAGAAAATCCGAGTTGCTCGGCTAGTTGTCGGCCACCGGGATCCGAGTCAGGTGCCACCGCGAACCGACCTGTCATGCGGACCTGGACTTGAAGAACGGCGGCAAGCTGGCGGCCCTGAGGTGTCAGATGCAGCAGCAGGTTCTTGCCGCGCCGCTCGACGCTGCAGATCCGGCACCCCCGGAGTGACGCGGCAAACTTGCGCGGACTTTCTCCGTCCATGAGGATGTCCGGCTTCCGGATGCGAACGGATGCGATCGTCGCACCTTCGAGCGCAGAAGCAAGATCCCGCCGAATGGTCTCAACTTCCGGCAGTTCGGGCATCAGCCGATTTCGGAGTGTCCGATATCAGGGCGCCAGTCGGCTCCCTCGAATCGAATGCGCGCCGCTCCGGCCCGGCTGCGTACGGCGGCCTCCTGTAGGTTCGACCCGAACCCCGTTACACCGATGACGCGACCTCCCGCGGTCACCAGGTGCCCGTCTTCGAACGCTGTGCCAGAGTGGTATACGTGTAATTCCGAACCGTCCAGGTCGGCTGGGACGTCGATCGGCAGCCCCGTCCGGACCTTTCCCGGGTATGTGCCGCTGACCACGACAGTCGTAAGCGCTGCCCTGGTCGGAGCGGCAGGGCGCCAACCGCCCAATGCGCCTCCACGACCGATCGCGAGTAATGGTTCGAGCAGACCATCTTCCAGCAAGGGCAGTACCGCCTGCGTTTCCGGGTCGCCTAGCCGGCAATTGAACTCGATGACTTTCGGACCTTCTGGAGTGAGCATCAAGCCCGCATACAGGAATCCGCGGTACGGAGACCCTCGCTCTGCCAGGCCGGCAAGTACGGGCTCCACGATTTCTCTGAGTACGCGCTCGATGAGGGCATTGTCAGTGCCGTGTACGGGCGAATACGCCCCCATGCCCCCGGTGTTCGGACCCAGGTCTCCGGGAAAGCGTCGTTTGTGGTCGCGGGCCGGGGCCAGTGCTGCAGCCTCCACACCATCAGTAATGAAGAACAGCGACAATTCATCACCTGTCATGAACTCTTCGATGACGACTTCTGCCCCTGCGGTACCGAGCGTCGCGCGCTCCATCAAGTCGTGGATCGTCGAGTCGGCTTCCGAGTGGTCCGCACACACGACAGCACCTTTTCCGCCAGCCAGGCCCGACGCTTTCACGACCAGCGGGGGTTCCAGTTCTGCCGCAAAAGCCCGTGCTTCGTCCGGATCGTCGAACACCCGAAAGCGTGCCGTAGGAATCCCACACTCTTCCATCAGCCGCTTGGAGAACGACTTCGAAGCTTCGAGACGAGCTGCGGCTGCAACGGGCCCGAATATGGGGAGCCCCAAGGCGATGAAAGCATCCGCCAATCCGTCAGCGAGCGGCTGCTCCGGCCCGACTACGGTGAGGTCGACCGCTTCGGCGCGGGCGAATCTGGTGAGCCCCGACATATCGGTGGCGCCAATCGGCACGTTGATTCCGTGCTGTGCCGTGCCAGGATTGCCCGGCGCACAGAAGATCGTGGCGTCCGGTGCATCGGCGGCAAGCTTCCGAATCAGTGCGTGTTCCCGGCCACCGCTTCCGACAACGAGGAGGTTCATGCAAACAGGATGACGAAAACGGCCCGCCCTCGCCAGATGACGGGAGCGGGCCGGTGAGCCGTGTAGTGGAAGGCGGCGCCTCCGGGTCAATCAGCTCTTCGTGGTAGCGTTCTTGAATGCGCTCGTAACCCTGTTCTTCAACTTGTCGACTGCAGCGTCCACGTCGTGCAGGATTTCGGTGGCCGCATCCGTATACCCTTTGGCTGCCTCTTTGAGATCCTCCCGGTAGGGGCGCGGGTCTTCTTCGTCGCGTCGGGAGTACTGACCGGCCAGGATTTCGTCATACCGGCCGCTTTCCAGCCAAATCTGCAGTTCCGCAACACGGGCCACGGCGAAAGGATGAGTGGCGCCGAGAACATTGAGAAGCTTATACACCGAGTCCAGCACCTCTCCGCCTTCGCGATACTCTTCCGATTGGGCAACGAACTCTGCGAGGTCGAGTTCTTCGCCTCGCGTTCCGCCGGCCAGGTTCATCAAACTGCTCAACACGGTGTCACGGTCCTGGACCGCCAACAGGGCCGCCCGGTCACAGGATAATTCGGCCTTTCTGTTCCACTCCAGCAATGCAAGCAACAACGGAAGCGCAGCGATCCCGACGAGCGGGAAACGGAACACGGTGAGCTGCATGAGCAGGATGAGCAGCGTTCGATACAGCACGTGCCCGCTCATGATATGTCCCACTTCGTGGGCCAGCACAGCCTCCACCTGGTCGCGATTCAGCACTTCCAGCATCGAAGAATTGAGGACGATGAACGGCTCGTTCATGCCGACAGCGCCAGCGTTCACGATCGGCGTCTGACTCACGTAGAGTTCCGGAATCGTCTCTACATCAAGCACCTCGCAGACGCGGAGCATGCGTTGATGAATCCACGGGTACTGCTTCTCGGTTACGCGCACCGCATTCGCCTTGAAAGCGAGTCGGATAGCGCGCTCCCCGAACATGCCGAAGATCTTTCGCAGCGCGAGATCGAATCCCGGGATCTTGCGAAGAGCGTTGAGTGTGGCACGATCTGCAGGATGCTCCCACGATGTGGCGCCGATCCTGGTCAGTATCCTCCGCGTATGGCCGGAGTCTTGTTCGTCGCTATTTGTCATCACTCGTCTCCGCTGGTTTCGATTGGTCCGTCTTCCGGATGCATGTACGTCGGATCACGCCGGACAGTTTCAGATTCCGTCCAGGGCTTCTCCCAGGTCGGCGATCAAGTCCTCGGCGTCCTCGATGCCGACGGACAGGCGAACCAGCCCGTCCGTAAGACCCATAGCGGCGCGCCGCTCCGGCGGCACGGACGCGTGCGTCATGCGGGCCGGAACACAGACGAGGCTCTCGACGCCACCAAGACTCTCAGCGAGAGTGAACAGCCGCATGCCGGCCACGAAACTCTCCGCTCGCTCGCGGGAGACCATGTCGACCGAGACCATGCCACCGAAGCCCGTCATCTGCCTGCATGCCAGCTCGTAGCCCTCGCTGTCCGGGAGTCCCGGATACAACACTCGCTCCGGCTCCTTCCGTCCACCGAGGAATTCCACGATGCGCGCCGCATTCTCGCAGTGAGCTTTCATTCTTACGGGAAGCGTCTTGGTGGACCGGAGAAGCAGATAGCAGTCCATCGGACCCGGTACGGCTCCCGTGACCATCTGCTGCCTGGCGATTGACTCGCCCAATTTCATGGACGCCGAGACGACCACGCCACCAAGGAGATCGCTGTGACCACCGATGTACTTCGTCGTACTGTGAACGACGAGATCGGCACCCAGGCTGAGCGGGCGCTGGAGGAACGGTGTGGCGAACGTGTTGTCGACGGCCAGCACGGCATTGCCCCGGTGTGCGATCTCGGCGCAGGCGGCGATATCTGACAGGCGCATGAGAGGGTTGGTCGGCGTCTCCAGCATGACCAGTCTGGTTTCGGGCCGCATGGCATCTTCCAGAGCCTCCGGATCGGACGTATTCACCGAATCGAACACAATCCCAAACCGCTCGTAGAATCTCAACAGACGCTCGGTGCCACCGTACACGTTGTCGCCGCACACGAGATGATCGCCTGCAGACAGGCACGTCTTCAGGATCGCTTCGATCGCGGCCAGGCCGGATGCGAAGGCGGAAGCGACCGGACCGCCCTCCAGCGCCGCGAGGTTGCCTTCCAGTGCCGTTCGCGTCGGATTGAGCACACGTGCGTATTCGTGCCCGCCTCGCGTCACAGCGACCCCGTCCTGAACGTAGGTCGACGTCTGGAAGATCGGGGTCATGATCGCACCGGACGCGGCGTCCGGCTCCTGTCCCGCATGTATTGCCAGCGTGGCAAAGCGGTCGGACGGCCTGGTCTGCATGGTTTCCTCCGTTGGAAGTGCCACTCTCGTGCGCGGAAGATTAGTCGACTCCGCGGTGCGGCGAAACGCGGCGTTGAGGATCGGGTGAGACGCCCCACGATACTCAGGCATGCGAAATATCCACGTCAGCCCGAACACTCATGCCCGGCCACGCGAACGGTCCACACATCGGATCTACGTGCACGTTGGGTGGGCTACGCTCGGTCGACTACCGTTGATGCCGAGTGATCTTCGGGGAGCCGTCGAAGCACAGCTCATTACTCTGTGCCGCCGTCTCGATGTCGAGCCCGTGGCAGTCCGCGCCACTGCGGATCGGGTCATGCTGTTGCTGCGGTTGAAACCGAATCACACATTGGGCACGCTCGTTTCGCGTCTCAAGTCCGGGTCGGAGGAAGCGCTCACGGATGCGGGTCGTGGCGTCCACTGGGGTTCGGGATTCGCAGCTACTACGATTGGCGTTGAATCGCTTCGTCACGTCACGCGTCTGATCAACCGTCTGGATTGAGGCACGCTTCCGGGGTAGTTTCGCGCCAACGAGACGGCCGCCGAATCCGGTTTCCGTCGCGTCTCAGACTTCAGTGCGGGAGCACACTTGGACGCGCCCCTGATCATATCGGCATCGGGTATACGTGGAATCGTCGGTCGCACGGTCACGCCGGAGTTGGCGGCACGCTATGGCGCGGCCTTCGCTTGTTTCGTTCGCGAGCGGAATCCAAGCGTGCAGGACGGCTATGTGCTGGTCGGACGTGACTCCCGGACTTCCGGGGCGTTTCTGGCCGAGGCCGCTGCCGCCGGCCTCTGTGCAGCTGGCATTGATGCCCGGCTCACCGGCATCGGACCTACTCCGACACATCTGTTGGCCGTAAAGGACGACGAGAAGGCACTCGGCGGCCTGATCGTTACTGCCTCCCACAACCCTGTCGAATGGAACGGGCTGAAGCTCGCCGGCCCGGATGGCCTGTTCGTGACGCCGGCCGAGGGCGAACAGATCGCGCGAATGTTCGACACAGGTCCTGCGTACGCGGACTGGAGCGAACCGGGCCAGGCGTTGAGCTACCCGGGCGTCGTAGAGCATCATATCGAGCGAATCCTCGGAATCCCGCTCGTTGCGGCGGAAGCAGTGCGAGCGGCCAGGCCTCACGTCGTCCTGGACTGCGTGCACGGTGCGGGTGCGCTCGTCGTGCCGGAATTGTTGCGACAGCTCGGTGCTGACGTGGACGGAATCGGACTGACGGCCGATGGACGATTCCCGCGAAACCCGGAACCGACACCTGAAAACCTGCGGGAACTTGGACAGCGCGTCCGCGAGACGGGTGCGGATGTGGGGTTCGCGGTTGATCCGGATTCAGATAGACTGGCGATCGTGGATGAAACCGGTGAGCCGATCGGTGAAGACTGGACGCTGGCCCTGGCCGTCGACTACGTCCTGGGTCACCGGAGTGGCCCGGTCGTAACCAACCTGTCGTCAAGCCAGTGTATTGAAGACGTTGCCCGCGAGGCGGATGTCCCGTTCCACAGAAGCGCCGTCGGAGAGGCTCGAGTAGCGGCAATGATGTTGGAGACGGGTGCGGTGATCGGCGGAGAAGGTAACGGTGGCGTGATGCTTCCCGATCTGAACCTGACACGCGATGCACCATTGGCCTGTGCTCTCATACTGAGCTTGTGTGCGGAGCGTGGTGCGCGAGTCGGGGAGCTGTTGGACGGGCGCCGTCGGTACGAAATGGTGAAGCGTAAGTTCCCGCGTCCGGACATACCCATGGACCACATCATCGGAACTCTGCAGGCATCCCTGGGGTCCGATGCCGAAGCAGATGTCACCGACGGACTTCGGCTCACCTGGCCGGACCGGTCGGAGTGGCTGCATGTACGCCTTTCGGGGACCGAACCGATACTCAGAGTCATCGCTGAATCCGTGGAACACGACCGGGCCGAATTCCTCGCCAACACAGCGGTGGACTGCGTAGCCCTGTTGGAAGCCAATCGAAGAACCGGAGTGCCTGAATAGATGTGTGGAATCATAGGATACATCGGTGGTCGTCAGGCCCAGAGTCTGCTCATCGAGGGTCTCCACCGAATGGAATACCGCGGGTACGACTCAGCCGGAGTCGCGATTCAGTCCGACGCCATTCACGGGATCCGCAGGATGGCAGGGAAGATCGGGAATCTGGAGAAACTGATCGAACACGACCCGGTAGGCGGAACCTGCGGCATCGGGCATACGCGTTGGGCGACACATGGTCCACCGACGACTCTGAACGCACATCCGCACTCAGAGGGGAGCGGCCGAACAGTTCTCGTTCACAACGGGATCATCGAGAACTACGAGGTCTTGCGCAGAAAGCTGGTTGAGCTGGGCCATGAGTTTTCTTCGGAGACGGACACCGAGGTGCTGGCCCACCTGATCGACGAAGTGTTCGAGGGCAATCTTGAGCAGGCGATCGCCACAGCGTTGTCGAGGGTCGAGGGGACGTACGGCATCGCAGTCATGCACACCGGTGATCCTGAAAAAATCGTCGTTGCGCGAAATGGGTCGCCCTTGCTCATCGGAATCGGCGAGGACGACCTGAGGGAAATGTTTGTGGCCTCCGACGTGGCGGCGATTCTCGCATATACCCGCAAAGTCGTCTACCTGGATGATGGCGAGTTGGCCGTACTGACTCGCGATGGACACGAGACCTTCAAACTCTCTGAATTCGGCTCCGAGGGAGTCGTAAGATTGATCGATAAGGAAGTGAGCCATATCGATTGGGATCTCGAACAGATCGAGCGTGGCGGATTCGAGCACTTCATGTTGAAGGAGATTTACGAGCAGCCTGATACCGTGCGTGACGCGATGCGTGGGCGGCTGCTTGAAGAAGAGGGTATCGCGCATCTTGGCGGTCTGCGCGACATGGCGGACGTGCTCGACAACGTGAAGCGCATAGTTATTACTGCTTGCGGGACAAGCTGGCACGCTGCACTCGTGGGTGAATACCTGCTCGAGGAACTGGCTCGCATTCCGGTAGAGGTCGAATACGCTTCCGAGTATCGCTACCGTCGACCGATCGTGACCCCCGGCACCCTGGTGATCGCGATTTCGCAGTCTGGTGAAACGGCAGACACGCTGGCTGCCTTGCGGGAGGCGAAGCGGCGGGGCGCTCCCGTCATGGGCATCGTCAACGTGGTGGGATCGTCGATTGCCCGCGAAACGGACGGGGGTGTCTACATCCACTCCGGGCCGGAGATTGGTGTCGCCTCGACGAAGTCATTCACCGGCCAACTGGCGGTACTGGCGCAATTCGCGCTGTACATGGCACGCAAGCGGGGCCTCACGCTGATCGAAGGGCGGGAGATGGTGGCCGGTTTGCGGGCTCTGCCCGGGCAGATCGAGCGGGTACTCGAACAGGACGAGCTGATCACCCGCATCGCACAACAATACTGCGAGAGCACCAACGCTCTCTACCTGGGCCGCGGCTACAACTTTCCCGTAGCTCTCGAGGGCGCTCTCAAACTGAAAGAGATCAGCTACATCCATGCGGAGGGATATCCGGCCGCTGAGATGAAACATGGACCGATAGCACTGATCGATGAGAACATGCCCGTCTTCTTCATCGCCCCGGCCGACAATGCCTATCAGAAGATCGTCGCGAATGTCGAAGAGGTAAAGGCCCGGGGCGGTCGTGTCGTAGCAATCGTATCGGAGGGTGATACGCAGCTGACAGAGCGAGTGGATCATGCCATCCCCGTGCCCCGTACCATGGACTGCCTGCAGGCACTGATTGCTGTGGTCCCGTTGCAATTGCTTGCGTACCGAATCGCCGTATTGCGCGGATGCGATGTGGATCAGCCTCGTAACCTGGCGAAGAGTGTGACGGTCGAATGAGGTGGCGCGACCGGATGCTGTTGGCAGCGATGGGCATCCTCATCGCTGCAACGCCCGCATCGGGACAGCGGTCGATTTCGACGGAACGCGATACGATCGTGTTCGATATGCCGACCCTGCAGGTCATGCTGGATACCGCGCGGGCTCTCCGCAAAGATCTCGAAGAAGATCCCCGTGTGCTGTACCGCCTCGGGTTCGGACCTTCAGTTGAGATCGCAGCGGCAGAATCGGCGTATCCATGGAACGCCGTGTCACCGACCAGCGATTCCACGGTCAACGTCATTGTACCCGGGAATCTCCGCGAAGCTGATCGCGCCTATAACAACTATGCGGTGATGCGGATGCGTGTGGTTCGCACCCAGGACCCGGATGCGAATTGTGAGGTGCTGGTACGGGCTGAAGAAGAAGTGTTGTCAAGCTTCGTCGACGGATGGATTCTCGCGCGAATCCTGTTTGGCGGGCCGGCGTTTGCGCCCATGGACGAACTGGCGTTCGCCAGGGAAGTGAGCCTGCTGCGTCCGCTTCTGGCAGGCCGCGGGGATACCTCGATCGGCGCATGCGCCGGTGAATGGGCGGCCGAGCATTCGATTGAGATCGTTGCCTACGAATTGTGGAGGGCGGAAGCATTCCCTGAGCTCGTACCCGAAGTGTCCATCTCTGAGGTGGATTCCGGCGTCGTCGAGCCGGAAATCGAAGTGCCAGAGCCCTCTGATGCAGAAGAATCAGCCGAAGACTGAGCCATGGCCCTCCAATTCTACAATACGCTTGGTCGACGCCTGGAATCCTTCGAGCCGGTGACACCGGGCGAGGTCCGTATGTATACATGCGGACCCACAGTCTACGACCGGGCTCACATCGGAAACTTCCGGACGTTCATCTGGGAGGATCTGTTGCGGCGGTACCTGCGGCTAAGTGGGTTCAGGGTCACGCAGGTGATGAATCTGACAGACGTGGACGACCGGACAATCAAAGCGGCTGTCGATAGCGGTCAGACGCTTGCGGAGATTACACAGCCAGTCGAACGGACATTTTTCGAAGATTGGGAAGTTCTCGGTCTCGAATCCGTGGAGCACAATCCGCGTGCGACCGACCATGTAGAAGGGATGATCGAGCTCGTACGCCGTCTCGAATCGGCGGGTCTGACCTACGAGCGTGATGGTTCCATTTACTTTGCCATCCGCCGGTTTCCGGGCTATGGCCGGCTGATCGATCTTGACCCCAGCGAGTTGAAACCGGGTGAGCGCGTCGAGGGTGATGAGGAATACTCGAAGGATAATCCGTGCGACTTCGTTCTGTGGAAGGGCGGCGCGCGCGATGTCGAGGGCGAAGTGGCGGTGTGGGATTCTCCCTGGGGTTCAGGACGACCGGGTTGGCATCTCGAGTGTTCAGCCATGGCCATGGAATTCCTGGGTGAGGAACTGGATATTCACACCGGGGGCGTAGACAACATTTTTCCTCACCATGTCAACGAGATGGCGCAATGCGAAGCCGTTACCGGAAAATCGTTTGCCCGTTACTGGCTGCATGCCGCCCATCTTCTCGTTGATGGCGGAAAGATGTCCAAGTCGCTGGGAAATTTCCACACCGTGGCCTCGTTAGTGGAGCGTGGAGCACGGCCGTCGGCTATTCGCTATCTGCTTCTGAGCGCGCACTACCGGACGCAACTCAACTTCACCCTGGACGGTCTGGCGGCGGCGGACAGGACCGTGGAGCGGCTGTCGGAATTCAAGAAACGTCTACAGGCAGTCACTGGCAGCTCGGCGCGTACGTCATCAAACGGTGAAACACGCAAGACGGTCGATGTGTGGAAAGCGGCCTTTCACCACGCGATGGATGAAGACCTTGGTGTCAGCGGGGCTCTTGGAGCCACGTTCGATCTCGTGCGTGAGGGAAACGCGGCGTTGGATGAGGACAGGCTCGACCAATCCGACGCGGAGCTGTTCCTGAACGCCCTGGACAGGTTCGATGCTGTGTTTGGCGTGCTGGTGTTGCGGGACCGTGAAGATCGGGCCGTGGATCCGGATCTTGCGGCCTGGGTAGAGGACCGGATCCGGGCGCGGGCACAAGCGCGGATCGACCGGGACTTCACCGCCGCTGACGCGATACGGCGTGAACTGGACGAACGAGGAATCATGCTGGAGGATACCGCATCGGAAACCCGGTGGAAGCTCCGTCAGGATGCGGACCTGGAGGCCTCGGATCCTGCTGGCGGACGGAGTTGACGAGATCTGAAGCGGTC
>SMVB01418580.1_pt1 | contig 36589 bp, 28 predicted proteins | sample 2456461 | NCBI WGS metagenome assembly SMVB01 (sample SAMN11095934, study PRJNA526329) | marine sediment metagenome | biome: Marine sediment; feature: Surficial sediment; material: Deep marine sediment; isolation source: Hadal surficial sediment | place: Pacific Ocean | collected 2014-05 | depth...
CGCATCGATTGGGCGACCGCCCTCATGGAGACGAACGGTGACCTTTCCAAAGGCACAGATGTAGGGGAGAGTGAGATCCATGTCTTGTTCAGCATTCTCTACTGAACGGGAGCGCCGCGCTTCGCGGGGCTCTTCACGGCAAGCGCCACGCGAAACGATTCGCTTCTGCAATCGATTCGAGCGGGCGATCGCCCGGGTGCTGGTTCTTGCCATCATCGGATCGATGCCCGGGAATGCCTTCGGGAGCGACGATTTTCCGTCCGCGGATGCTGCCCAGATGCTGACACCGGGCGAGATCGACCAGTCTCTTGTGGGTGAAACGACGATCACCTCATTCGTCGAAGACGGTCAGACCCTCTGGTCCGGCGGCCTCGACCTGCCGGCCGGTCACACCCTCAATTTCGATCTGGTGAGCGACGACTCCACCCATTGGAATCTCGTCGGCGGAGATTTCACAGCCCACATCAACGGCACCGTCGTCTCCGGGCCGAATAACACAATAGTCTTCGCGAGCCCCTTCGGCGTCTTCATCGGAAGCGATGCCATCCTCGATGTCGGCACCCTGGTTGCGGTCGGCGCCGACGTCCTGAACCACGACCTGTCGACGCAGGGTCCCGTTCTCGAACTCACCGGCGCGATCGAGAACCAGGGGCTGATTCGCGCGAACGCGGACGTCCTCCTCTACGGCACGAGTGTTCGCAACGCGGGTGACATCCTCGCTCCAAACGGTGAGATCCTGTTGCTCGGGGCCGATGCAATCCACTTCTTCAACGCGGAATCGATCGCCGAGAGCCTGATCAACCCGATCGATTTCGTCGCGGTGATGGGCGCCGGTAGCGTCGAGAATCGCGGACGGATCGCCGCGCCGAATGTCGCGCTGCTGAGCGGCCGCGTCGTCAATTACGGCGAAATCGAAATCGCCGACGGTTCGCTCATGATGATCGGCGCCGACGCGGTCTACGTGAGTCGCTTCGACAACCCCGTCCTGATCCGCCTTCCCCACGCGATCGGCCGCGAGAGTACGGATCCCGAGAACCCCGATTATCGCGTCGAGAATCACGGACAGATCGACGCCGGTCTGGGCCACGTCCGACTGGCCGCCTCCGACCCCCTCGGCTGGGGAATCCGCCAGGGGACGGGCAGCGCCGGCGTCAGACAAGCCGAAGCTTCCATCGCGGCCCGGCGTATCGAGATCGAAGGCGGCGAGGAGGGCCGAGTCCACCTCTCGGGCAGGCTCGACGCGAGCGGCCGTGGCGAGGGCGAGGTCGGGGGCGAGATCGACGTCACCGGATCGCTGATCGCCCTCGTCGACGCAACGATCGACGCCTCCGGAGACGCCGGCGGGGGCACGATTCAGATCGGCGGAGAACAGCAGGGCACGGGCGATCTGCAGCGCGCCCGTTCGCTGGTCATGAACGAGGCCAGTGCCGTCCGCGCGGACGGCCTGCGTGAGGGCGACGGCGGTCGCGTCATCCTCTTTTCCGAAGACTTCACATCGATCGCCGGAGAGATCTCCGCACGCGGCGGTGAAATGGGCGGGGATGGCGGATTCATAGAGACCTCCGGCCTGCGGATTTTCCAGATCACGCAGACGCCCGATGCTTCGGCGCCCCACGGCGCGGGCGGCCACTGGCTGATCGATCCCTATGCCATCAATATCGTATTGGATACGACCGGTCCCGACTGCCAGGGTCTGGGCCTGTCCTGTTTGAATCGCGCCATGGAGTCGATCCTCGCCCCCAACTTCGATGACGCGGCCTTCGACGACATCCTTCGAACCGTCGCCCCGCAGCCGGGCGTCCCGAATCCCAACGACCTCTCCGTCGATCTCTTGATTCGCGCGCTCGTGGTCGGAACGAATGTCACGCTCTCGACCGAGATCTTCAATCCGCTCGAAGGCAGCCCCGACGAGGGCGACGGCACCCCCGGCGGCTTCGGGGACATCACCGTCGCCGCACCAATCGAGATCCGCAACGACGACACCCTGCTGGGGACACGTGCAAGTCTCACGCTCCTGGCGGCGGGAAGCATCTACATCAACGAGGACATCACGGTTCGCGACGCCGGCGACACGACGACGCCAGATCTCTCGCTCGACATCGTGCTGCGCGCCAACGACCAGTCCCAGCGCGATCCGACGCTCGAGTTCAATCCCGATCAGCTCCGTGGGAGCGTCCACATCAACGCCGATATCCGAACCGGAGGAGGTGACTTCACGGCCTCGGGCATCTCGGTCAACCAGGCGGCCTCGACGAGTATCGAGACCGACGGCGGCGATGTCGAGATGATCTCCGGAAGTCTCAATGGCTCCCAGACCCCGGGAATCATCACGCGGAGCGAGACCGCGCCCGAAGTCCCGGCAACCTCTGCCGATCCCGGCATCCGAATCGCCGGCACGATCGACACCTCGCGTCTGGCCGATGATCCGGGCGAGGGCGGGGACATCGCGCTTCTCGCGAACGCGATTCTCGTCACCACGACCCCGTCGGCGGACAACCTGCTTCAAATCGATACCGGCATCCTCGAACTCACCGGAACCCTGATGAGTGACGGAGGCGACATCTCCCTCGACGGGGGCACTCGGCAATCGAGATTCGCGGGTTCCGTCGACCTCATGAACGGGACGATCATGTCCCAGGGCGGAAACGTCTCGATCGACGCAAATCGCGTCGATTCAGTCACCGACAGCGTCGACTTCGACATCGAGTTCGTCGACGATACGCGCGGCGAAGGCGGCTCGATCGCCTCGACGGGCGCGAACGTCACGACGTGGGGGGGCACGCTTTCGATCGGTTCCATTTCCGCCCAGAAGATCTCACTCGACGGGATGTTCAGCACGATCGGAGGCGCCGGCGGCGAAGACGGCCTGATGGCGATTCTCGCCCTCGATTCGGCCGGTGTCGACGACGTAAAGGGCCGCTACGGAAGAGGCGAGATCACGCTCGGCGAGAACGGGGCGGCGACGCTCCTGTCCGCGGGCATTCGGATCTCGACTCGGGACCTCACGACCGCCCTGAACAACGATGCGGTCTCGATCACTGCGATGGGCACCACGACCGCCGCGATTCCGGAATCGAGCCTCGGAGTCGACTCGGACGTGAATAGCTTCGACGATCCCTCCTTCGCGACACAGGGCGAAGTCGTGATCGACGGCGCCCGACAGATCGTCTTCAACGCCAACACGCTGATCGAGGGCGGAACCCTCGATCTCAGCGCCGCGCCGAACCCCGACCAGCGCAACGGCGCCGAGACCAACGGCGTGGACCAACCGCTCCCCGCCGATCCCCCGGACCTCACTCGCCTCACCTTCAACGGCACGGGCGGAGCGAATGCAGCCGCGGGTGTGCGTCTACACGGCGATGACATCTTCATCTCGATCGGGGACGGCACGACGATCTCCGCGGGTCTCGTCTTCGAGGCGACCGAAGAAGAGATGATGCCGACTGATTTCGGCCTCCTGCGCGGAACCCGCGGCGAGTATGATGGCCTCCAACTGAGAGACCGCGGCGGCAGCGAACGGCCCGAGGTCCTCTCGATTCGACAGGATGGCGACCTGACCGTCGACGACGGAATCGACACGCTCCCGACCGAAATCTTTTTTGGCGGACGCTCGGGTTCCGGGACGACGACCGGCGCCTTCGCAGCCGCCCGGATCGGCGACCAGGGCCAGAGCATCTCACTCGAATCCTCGGACGGCGTCTTGACGATCGTCGATGCCGCGGGCCTCAGCAGCGACCTCGCACCCAGCGGGATCGGAGACAACGGTCTCAGCCGGGTGGTGCTGAACGGTGGATTTCTCCTGCCACCGGATGAGATGAGTACGGATCCGACGATGGACTCGGTCGTCTTCTCGGGCAGCTTCCTGGGCGACAGCGCCTTCAACGTCGAGGGGCTGACCGTCTCGACGCCACGCAACCTGACGATCACCAGCCAGATGGCGGGCGCGATCGGCTCCGCCGCGGATCTCGTCTTCCAGGCGGGCCGAAACACCGGCATCGACGGCGCCGCCAAGGACGGGACATTGACCGTCGAGGACGGCGTGTCGCTTCAGGCGAGCGACCCTATGGCGCCGGTGCCCCGAGGCCGTCTGGCGCTCCAGGCCGGTGCGAGTGGCTTCGGTGATCTGGTCTTCGCCGGAACGGCGACGCTTTCGGCGAACGATCTCGAACTCCGAGCGGGCGCCGGACGGGAAACGTTGAACTTCGATCCGGCAGATCGGTCCGAGATTCTCGGCATCGCGAATGCCGCGATCCGAGAGGCCGGCGGCGGCGACTTCGTCAGCACGGGCACGACCGCGCTCTCGTTCGAATTCCGCCAGGACGCCGCAATCGACGCGCTCACGCATCTTCCGACCTTCGCAAACTTCGCGAGCCCGCCGATCACGTCGTTCGATGGGGCCGGCGCCGTAACGCCCGTGTCCTACGGACTGCGCTCGGATTTCGGATCGATCGACCTCACGACGGACGCGACCAACGGCGCCCGCTTCCAGGCTGCAGCACTTTCCCTGGTCGGCCTCCAGTCGGGCCTACCGGCGATTCTGGTCAATGAAGATTTCAGTTATATCGGACCCTCGGTCGAACTCGGCGGCGTCGGCGATTTCTTCTACACCCAGATCCTGGCAGAAGCCTTCAACCCAACCGCGACCCAGAACCCGTCGGGCGACCAGGCACGCGAGACGGTCACCCTGCGAGCTGGAATGAATGGAATCGGGGCCCTCTTCTTCGAAGCGGGCGTGGTCGTCACGGCGCCGACCATCAATCTGGTCGCGAGTGACGGCACCGGTAACGACACCGATGCCGCATCGCAGATCTTCGTCGCGGGAGCAAGCTTCGACCTGTCCGGGGCGGCTCCCCTCGAACGCACCTTCGTCTTCCAGGAAGACGCGGACCTCCAGCTGATCGACCTCCCGACCGCGGCGCAATTCATCGGCGGCCTTCCGAATATTCTGGCCCTCCGAAGCGACAGCGGCCTGATCGACATCACCGGCTTCGATATCACCACGCTACCCCTCGACCTGAGCGTCCAGGCGCGGCTGATTCTCGAAGCGAACTCGATCCAGCTGGTCGAGGGCCTCGGCGCCGACCTGGTGCTGTCGACGGACGTCGGCGGCGTGCTCGAGAATCTCGGCCTGCGCTTGCGAACCAATTCGCTGCGACTCGGAGCGCTCTTCACGGGTGTGGATACGGGGACCGGCAGGGTGCTGGCGGGATCGCGAACCGGCGATACCGACACCCCGACCCCGCCCGACCTGATTAATTCGCTACCCGACTCGGCCTTCTCGGCCGAGAGCCTGTTGATCGAAGCCTTCGACGGGACCACCGACATCGCAACGACCACGAATCTGAGCACGGTCTCGGAATTCGACGGCGATCCTACGATTTACAACCTGAATACGGGGCGCGGTCCGACTGCGATACTCATCGGCCAGGACGGAGCGGTCACTCCCGACGAGCTTCCGAACCGTTTCGTGATCTCAGGCTATCTCGAGCGCAGCCTCACCGACGAAGCGGACGGCACCCCAATCGCAACGACCTACGAGATCGACGGCCGTCAGGACTCGATCACCGTCGCACCCGATAATGTCAGCGGAAGCAATCTGATCCTGGGAGATTCCTCCTTCCCGCTGCTGCACGATGTCATTTTCGAGTCCGGTACCTACGACTTCGCCAGTGTCAGCGTAAACACGGGCGAATCGATCTTCGTCCAGGATGCAGTCGTGATGACCTCGGATGATTCGATCGTCCTGGCCGCAGCACTCGTCGGCAGTCTCCCGATCGACCCCTACGATCTCACGAACCCGATGGGCAAGCTCGTCTTCGAAGGCGACGCGAATACTACCCTCGCAGCCAACCAAATCGTGCTTTCCGCCGGACCGCCCGTGACCGTCACCAATCCCGATGGCACGATTGGCCTGCCGGATGGCGAGCGTGATTCGATCCTTCCACTCGCCCTCGCTGAGATCGATTTTGCGGGGCTCGCCGCGATCTCCCAGACCGGGGCCCTGGAAACATCGTTCCTTTCGGTGCAACAAAGCCGCTCCTTGCTGATCGACCCCGCGATGGCTCCGGCTGGAAACCTCTCGTCTGCGATCCAGGCGGGCAGTGGCGAGTGGGACACGCTCGACCTCTCCTCGATCCAGGGCGAACTCAAGATCGTGCAGCCCGAGCTGCTCGACGCATCGATCAAGAACCTGATTCTCGGCCGATCCCGCTTGGACTCGAGCGTCTTCATCGAGACGTCGGTCGCCAATCTCTTCTCGACGTCCACGGGCTTCAACGGAGCGGTGCGCATCGACTCGAATGACGTCACGTTCCGCGCGACGGACGGCATCGAGCTCCAGCTCGGCTCCCCAAATATTCGCCTGATCGGCGACAGTTTTCTCACCGGCTTCGAACTCCTGGAACTCCTCGCCCGCCTTCGCTCGAATCCCGACTCGATCGAACGACCGATCGTGCGCTTCGATCAGAGTGGTGATTTCTCGACGACGACGCTTCTCCGACCCGACCGCTATTTCCGGCTCTCGACCGACCGCTTCACGGGGGAGACGGTCGAGGTTCCGCGCGAGTCACTCGCGCAGGTCGACATCGAACTCACGACGCGGGGCAACGACCTCATCTTCGGGGATTCGCTCCGCGAAAGTGCGTCGTTCAGCAACCTGATTCTCCGGACGAATAGCGGAGGCCAATCCGTGAACGCGAGCATCACGTTCCTGCTCAATGGCCTCACACCCGGCTTTACATTCGACGACTTCGCCGCGAACGATCTCGACGCAACGGACTTTGCAGCGCTTCAGCTGGCCTCGCTCGACGTCAGCTCCGGCGGCGGACTCGGGACGATCACCGTCACACCCTTCGAGGCCAACGGGGTCCCGGCGAACTTCACCGTCGAAACGAACGGCGATCAGCGATACTCCGGGCGGACCCTGCTTCAGGAGACACTGGCATCGAGCGGACGCGATATCCGATTCACGGATGACATCTACCGCGAAGCGGGAAGCTCGCCACGCCCCGACGCGGGCCTCATCATCCAGACCACCGGCCAGGTCATCTTCGAGGAGGATCTCGGCACTTCCACGGACGCCGGTGTCCCCAGCGATCCCAACGAGCGCCTCGGCAAGCTTTGGATCCTCTTCGATACGGATTCCAGAAACATCAAGCCGACCGTCCAGTTCGGCCGTCGAGAGGACACGAACGACGACGGCGTGGCCGAAACACCCATCGACTCCGACCAGCGTGTGTTGACGCAAACCGACAGCGTCTTCCTGGCCGCGAATCTCTTCAAGCCGGACGACCCGGATGATCCCGAAGATTCCAACTTCCTCGAAAATCTGATGGCGAGCATCGAAGCCGCTACGAACCTCGACGAAATTGCGAGCGTGCTCGACGTCTTCGAGATCGGCCGCATCGACCCCGTCCCCTACGCCACGGTCGGCAAGAGCCTCGGCAACCTCGCGTTCGAGAGCTCGACGAGCGGCGGTCATTTCGTGATGGGATCGGGTGAACGCCTCTCGGTCGGCGGAACGATCGACATCGATCACGCGGGATCGGTCGTCACCCTCGGCGACGTTGCTGCGATCGGGGACGCAACCGCCATCGGCCTCAACGTAGTGGCCGACGAGATCGGCCTGGTGGCCCGCAACGCGAGCACGACGATCGGCCCCGATGGCGCGAGCTCCCAGGACGGCGGCTCCTCGATCCTCGCCAACACGTTCGACTTCACCAACACAGTCGGCGGCAGCGTCGTTCCGACCGTCATCGGCGCGGGCAAGACCCCGCGCTTCGGTGTTCCGAACCCCTTCGATCCCACGCTGCCGGATTTCCTGAACGGCTTCGGCGTCTTCGCGATCCTGCCCAGCGGAGGCCCGATCGACGCGAGCTTTTTCTCCTTCGTCGGCACTGGGATCGACGATCAGGTCCCCTCGCTCTTCCCGATCGGTGCCTCCCGCTCGGAGCTGACCGGCGCATACGGTCAGATCATCGCCCCCGGTCCCTCGCGAGGCTATCGCGAAGCCCCCCCACTCTTGGATGCGGATCGGCTGATCGAACTCGCAGTCTTCGCCCAGGACACACCGCAGAGCGTAACGCTCGCGAGACTCGATGGCGCCGCGATCATCGATGATCTGGTCTACGAAGCGAACGACTTTCTCGAACCAGGTACGGCGTCCGTCACGGAGGCCCGGCTCAACGCGGAGGACGCCGAGCTGGCCATCGCCCTCTACGCGGAACTCTTCGGTCCCGGAGGGGAGCGTGCTGGGGAAGTGCGGGACGTCCTGCAGGAGGCACTCGACCGATACCTCGAAACGACCCGCGCACGACGCGTGATCGGATTCGAACTCCGCCGCTTCGTCAAGAACCGCCCGAGCACACTCCTCGAGGCCTATTCAACCCTCGACCAGCTGGACACCCTCTTCCGCTACCACCGCCGACTCGGCCTCTCCCCCGGAGAGTACAAACGGATCCAGGCCAGATGGCTCGCAGCGATCCAGCCCGACGGCATCACCCTCGACGAACTCTCGGAAGCGATCCATCCGTCTCGTTATGTCCGAGGAAGTGATATTCTCGACATCTTCGGACGTTAGTCGATTGCGGACGAACGCTGTTGAGAACTGTGCCAGGCGACCGGGCCGGGCCGCTCGGAACGGATGCGCTTTGCGATCGCCACAGCCGGACTTTTTTCAGGGCTGCCAGATCTCTACGGGGCCCAGGTCTTCGATTTGGGGGGTTAGGCGTTCGGCGGGACCGAGTATGACGATAACGGCGCGGTCGGGGTGGAGGTAGCTGTCGGCGGCGCTGCGCACGTCTTCGAGCGAGACCGCGCGCAGACGGCTGCGATACGTGTCGAGGGAGTCGTTCGGGAGTCCGAAAATCTGGAGGTCCACGAGCGACGACAGAACCGACCTGCTGGTTTCGAGTGAAAGCCCGAAGCGGCCGACGTTGTAGCTGATGAAAGTCGTGAGTTCTTTCTCGGTCACCGGCCGATCGCCACGAATGTCTTCCATCTCTTCGAGCAACAGGTCGATCACCTCGCGAACCTTCTCGACCCGGGTGAAGGTCGAGACCGAGAACGGACCCGGCACACCGCGCAAGGAGTAGCCCGAACCGACCCCGTAGGTGAGCCCCTCGTCCGAGCGCACGCGCATCATCAACCGCGACGAAAAGCCGCTTCCGCCGAGCACATCGTTCATCAGGGCGATCGGGATGCGCCTGGGTTCGGTCCGGGAAATCCCTTCGTGGGCAAGAATGATGCGGGCCTGGCCCAATTCCGGCTTGTCGACAACGATCACCCGACGCTCAGTGGGCGTTCGTGCAGGGGTCGGCGGCGTGTTCTCGACGAGTGGGAGATCGGCGAGATCACCGAAGAGATTCTCGACCTCCGCGCTGAGCTGCTCCGCATCGACATCCCCTACGGCCCAGAAAATCGTACCCCGAGGCACGAAGCGGTCGACCCAGTAGGCGCGGACGTCCGCCAACGCGAGACCAGCGACCGTCTCGGCCGAACCGCTGATCGGCAAGCCATAGCGGTGGCCCTCGTAGAGCGCGCGCAGGACGTTCCATCGGACCAGCGTCGCGGGGTCATCCTGTGCGCCGACGAGACCGGCCTGATGTTCAGCGACGGCCTTGCGAAACTCTTCTTCTTCGAAGCGCGGCCGCAGCACCACGTCCGACAGGATTTCGAGCAGAAGCGCCTGATCCTCGGACAGTCCCGAGATCGCAACTCCAGTCGTATCCCAACCGGCCGACACGGAGAGCGAAGCCCCCGCATCTTCGACGACCTTGGCGAGCGCGAGGCCATCGCGGTCACCGGCGCCGCGCTGCATCACTTCGCTCGCGATTGCGGCGACACCCGCCTGGGTCGGATCGACGCTGCCCACGCCACGCCGTAACTCGATTCCGAGTGAAACCCGTGGCAATCGATCGTCCTCGAGAATCAGGATTTCGAGTCCATTGCGCAGCGTGACTCGATGCAGCGCATCCGGATCGACGATGGCCCCGTCGACGGGCGGCGGCGGCGGCAATTCCCAGGCCGGGCGTGAACCCGACTTCGACCCACCGGGCAGGATCGCGCATGCGGTCGTCAGGAGGAGAACGAGCGCGACCGGCACGAACGAATGAAGCGGGATCCGACTCATCTCGCCACCCCCTCTCGCGAAGCCAGCGATTCGGGCTCTGCGTTCTCCGGCGAATCAAGCGGGGGTGAGATCACGCGAATGACGCTGCGGGACTCGGGCTTCAAGTAGGTCGCAACGACACGCTGAACATCCGCCACGGTCACGGAGCGAATGGCTTCGATCCGCTCCGACAGAGGTCGAACCCGGCCGAAGGCAACGATCTCGCGCCCGATCCGGCTCGCCATCGAGTGATTCGTCGCGAAGCGATTCACGAGTGCGACCTCCATCTGCCGCCGCGCGCGCGCCAACTCTTCCTCGCTCACGCCCTCGGCCGCGACGCGATCGATCTCCGCCATCAAGAGCGTCTCGACCTCGTCGAGGGAAACGCCCGGCCGCGCGCCCGCCGCGGCGTAGAACATGCCCGCGTCCGTGAACTCCCAATAGCTGCCGTGGGCGTAGAGGGCCTTCTCCTGATCGTAGACGAGTGTGCGATAGAGACGGCTCGTTCGGCCTCCGGACAGGATCTGGCTGGCGAGATCGAGGGCCTCCCCGTCGGCATGCCCCGACGCGGGCGCGTGCCATCCCGCAAAGATCAGCGGGATCTTGGCCTCGAAATAGACAGTGGCGCGGCGCTCGCCGCGCTGGGCGACGACCGTCGTCGGATTGCGCGGAATCGAGTCCGCCTTCGGCAGGCGTCCGAAGGCGCGCTCGATCTGCGCCATCGTCGGTGCGGTGTCGAAATCGCCGACGATCACGACAGTCAGATTATTCGCGGCGTAGTAGGTGTCGAAAAAGGCCTGACAGGCTTCGACCGTCACGTGCTCGACGTCGCTGCGCCAACCGATCACGGGCCAGCGATAGGGATGCGCCTGCCAGACGAGCGAAGTCAGTGCCTCGAAGCCCCGCCCGTCGGGCGTGTCTTCGGTCCGCAGCCGACGTTCTTCGAGCACGACCTCGCGCTCGCTGTCGAGCGTCGATTGGGAAATCTCCAGATTCAGGAAGCGCTCCGCCTCGAGATCGATCACGAGGGGAAGACTCTCGGCCGTCACATCCTCGTGATACACGGTCACATCACGACTCGTATACGCGTTGATCCGGCCACCGCGCTCGTTGATGAGTTGGGCGTGAACCTCTGCCTCGATATTCTTCGACCCCTTGAACATCATGTGTTCGAAGAGGTGGGCGATTCCGGTGTAGAACGATTCGTCCGACGATCCTGCGTCGACCCAGATCTGGATGGCCACCACAGGTGTTCGATGATCCTCGAGTAGAACGACCCTCAGACCGTTATCGAGAGTCGTTTCGAATAATCTCTCGACCGGGTCGCCTATCGGCACCGGCCCGGGCTCCTCGGCCGAAGCCCGGTCCACGCCCACGCCGACCAGGGCACCCGCCGAAATCGCGGCGGCCATTCCCACGCGGAAGCCATGCGAACGGCGGGAGGAATGGCCGACGCCATGACCGCCGGCAGGGTCGCTAGAACGGCTGCCGGAATAACCGCGAGAAAGAGTCGTCCGCAGCACGGCGAGGATCGCAGTGATCGGCGCGGCCAGCCCCGGCCGCGTCCAAAAACCCCAAGCGGGGCGAGATCGGTATATCATGGCCGAGGACCGTATCGGTTGCGCCTCGGGGTGTCGAGCATCGACTGCTCTTCGGGCGGCCCGGATCTCGGTCAGGCATCGACACCCGCCGGCCGATGAACTGACCGATGCCCCCTCGCCCGCCAAGGGCCCGCCGGAAACCGACGGATCCCGGCTCGATCGAAAGGATGGAACGAATGAACGTCCTCGAAAGCGACGAGAGTCTGAGCGCTCTGCTCGAATCGACGCAGACCGTCGCGGTCGTCGGCATCAAGGATCGACAGAGCGAGGACGCGTTTCGTATTCCCCTCTACCTGCAGCGCGCGGGCTACCGGATCGTGCCGGTCAACCCGAAATTCGAGACGGTTCTCGACGAGGCGTGCCATCCCAGTCTCGCTAACGCCGCGGGTCCGATCGATCTCGTGAACCTCTTCCGAGCCTCGGAACATGTCCCGGGACATGTCGACGAGATCCTCGCGCTCGAACCACGCCCCAAGGCCGTCTGGATGCAACTCGGGATCCACCACGGCGAGTCGGCCCAGCGCCTGCGCGACGCGGGTATCGATGTCATCCAGGACCGCTGCATCATGGTCGACCATCGCCGGCTGCTCGGGGGGAGCCCGCAGTCCGCAGAGCGCGAGGGGTCGGAGGCGCTGCGGCAGACGACCGAACACCCGCGGTCGACCGAGCGACGGCGGCCGACAGAGCACCGGCGGCCAACAGAGAGCACATGATAATGGGACGCGACGGCGGCGATCGACTGGTCTATTCGAGCGAGCAAGGACGAGTCTGTCCGGCCTGCGGGCGCAGCGAGGCGCGATGCCAATGCCGCGGCAAGGGCGCGCGGGCTCGCATCAAGGCACGGGACCTGGCCGAAGCCGCCCGGGCGAGTGACGGAATCGTGCGCGTCGGGCGCTCGACCAGGGGTCGACGGGGAAAGATCGTCTCGACCGTCACCGGGGTCCCGGTCGATGCCGACGAACTCAGTTCGCTCGCCGGAGAGTTGAAGCGCCGGTGCGGGACGGGCGGGGCCCTCAAGGATGGCGTCATCGAGATCCAGGGCGACCACCGGGACACCCTCGTCGAGGAACTCCAAAAACGCGGCTTCAAGGTCAAACGCGCCGGCTGAGTTCCTTGACTTCGTAGCGATCGATTCTGCGAGCCAACCAGATGATTGCCAACAGATCGACCCCGACCGCGAGCAAGCGTCGCAGGATTCCGTATTTGGATCGGCCGTATCGCCGCGCGCGATGACGCACGGGACGCTCCAGGAGCCTCGCTCCCTCCAACCGAAGCAGCGAGGGCAGGAAGCGATGTGCGCCATGAAAGAGTTTGATCCGGTCGAGATCGGCCTTGCGCATCACACGCAGGGAGCAGCCGATATCACTGATCCCATCGCCTAATACACGACGACGAACAGCGTTCGCGAACCGCGAGGCCAGGCGCTTCAGGATATGATCCTCACGCGACAGTCGAACGCCGCAGACACAATCCGCCACGCGGAGCCCGTCGAGCAGCACCGGGAGGTCCGCCGGATCGTTCTGCAAGTCGGCGTCCAGGGTCGCGACGATCTCCCCGCGAGCCGCACGGAAGCCGGCCTCGAGGGCCGCGGATTGGCCCGAATGGGGCGACAGGGCGAAAAGCCGAAGGCGTGGGTCCGCGTCGGCCAACATCCGAACGATGTCGGGCCCCTCGTCACGGCTCGCATCATCGACGAACAGGATTTCCGACTCGAAGGGCAGCGCATCCAGTACGGTGACGAGTTCGGCATACAAGAGCGCGAGCGAGCCGGCCTCGTCCCGGTACGGGATCACCACGGAGAGTCGCGGTGCGTCATACACGCCCCGGGCCTCGACGACGTCCGATCCTTCGCTCATGTCATTCGGATCGCGTGAGCACGAAATAACTCCCCATCTCTCGCCCCTTGCGCGTCGCCGACCCGATTATCACGTGTTCCGATACGCGCCGCAGCCGATCGACCATGAAGCCGTAGACGAATCGCGCAAGTCCGCGTTCATTGGACCGAATTCTCGGCCAGTCGACCGGTTTGCGCTCGGGCAGGCGGCGATAGTCGACCAGCACTTCACGACGATCGGAATCATCGACCGCCACGAAATACCCGGGGCCCGTGATCGCGGACATCGCCTGGAAATTATAACCGGCGAGTGACGAAGGCGCGGTTGCGTCCTCACCCGGTAGACGACAGAAGCGCTTCTCGAAGACGCGAAAGGCGGGCAGCGTGTTCAGACCGAGGTGCCGGACCTCTTCGAGGTCCCCACGACTCGCAGAAACGAGATCCACGAGCGCGAGGGGCGCGAAGCCGTCGACCTTTCGATACAGCGCACGCTGCTCGCCGCGCCCGAGGCTCCGAACGAGGGCGACGCGAAGCTCGCTGGACAGATCATCGAATAGCGCCGCGATCTTCCTAGATTCGACGGCCGGATCCCCCACGCTCTTCGCGAAGGCAACGCGAGCCTCGCGCAACTCGGCCCGATCCACTTGCTCGACGACCACCCTCGACCTCCTCACGGCGTGCCCTGGCAAACCCCGGCATGGGGCGGTGCACCGGGGAGGAGGGTACCGTCGATGTCACCCGTGCATCAGCCGCCCACGCAGATCGATCCCGAAACCGACCCGAACCGGACCCTGCGCGGCGCCCGCCCCTTCCTCGGGCTGATCGGCGCAACAGCAATCCTGTACGGGCTCGGGCTCGGATCCCTCGATCTCTGGGCCCCGGACGAGCCGCGCTATGCCGCGATCGCGGAGGAGCTCCGATCGTTTCGGCATGGGCTCGAGGGGCTCGTGTTGCTCCATCTCAACGACACGGCCTACACACAGAAACCGCCGCTGTATTTCTGGTTGGCGGCGCTCTTCGGGGCCCCCTTCGGTCGCGTCACCGAATTCGCCGCGCGCTTGCCCTCGGCGATTGCCGGCGTCGCGTGTGTCGCGCTGACCGCCTGGATCGGCCGGATGCTCCTCGGGCGCGGTGCCGCGGCGCTGCTCGCCGCCGGCCTGTTGGCAACCAGTTTTCGCTTTGCCTTCACGGCGCGCCGTGCCCAGCTCGATGTGCTCCTGACCGCCTGCGAACTCGGCGCGATCGCGCTTTTTCTGGTGCTCGAAACCCGACGCGGCGGAATCGAAGAGGCCCGGCGATCGCCCCTCGTGATCGCTGGGCTGCATGCCGCTCTGGGCGCGGCGGCGCTCGTGAAGGGCCCCGTCGGATGGCTTCCGCTCGGGGTCTTTGCGGGGTATCTCGCCTGGCAGGGTCGGGGACGCGCCTTCCGGGCGATCGGCCCCTGGTGGTCCTGGATCTTGTCCATCGGCCCCCTGGCGGTCTGGGCTGCCGCCGCCATCGCCCTCGCGCCTCCGGGCTTCGCCGAAACCGCGATCGCTGAGAACCTGCTCGGGCGATTCTTTGCCGGGACCTCTCACGCACGCCCCTTCTATTACTACCTCTATCAGCTGCCGCTCGACTTCCTCCCCTGGTCGCTCGTGCTGCCCTTCGGCCTCACGCTCGTCTGGCACGCCGCGCGCGCACGCATGCCGCAGCCGAAAACGAGCCCGCTCGCGCGCTCGAGCGCACGCTTTCTGCTCGCCTGGGCGGCGCTTCCGATTCTGTTCTTCACCCTCTCCGCGGGAAAACGAGGCGTCTACCTGCTCCCCATTTTTCCCGCGCTCGCCCTGATCAGCGCACTGCTCGTGCAACGCACGCCGCGCAAACGTCCTCGCTGGCTGTGCAAACGACGCCTCGCCGCGGCGATCGCGACTTTCGCCGTGATCGAGATGCTGCTCGTTCTCGTCGCCTTGCCGCGTCTCGACGAGCTGAAATCCCCTCGTTCAATCGCCATCGCAGCCGCCACCCACGGCGAGGCGGGCGAGCCCATAGGCGTCTTCGGTTTGTCGCCAATCGAAGGCGCGCTCGCGTACTACGCGGGCTGTCGGGTCGCCTCACTGGGCGACGAACAGGCGCTTCGAAGCTTTCTCGAGTCCGGAGGTCACATCGTCCTGCTCCGCGAACGCGATCTGAACGCGCTCGACCCGCGCCTCGGGCTCGAAGAACTCGAAGGGTTCCGTTCTGGACGGCGACGACTCGTGCTGGCGATCGCCGCAGATCCCGATTTTCCCGAGGGGCAATGGCGGCCGCATGATCGAGAGGGTCCGTAGCAGCATTTCAAAGCGCATCGAATCCGCATACATCCCCGACGTCAATGGGTTTTAGGAAATGGCGGGCCTGCCATCGACGCGCGCATTCCGCTATTCTGGCTGCGGTCCAAACCCCCGCAGCCCTCCACTCCCTCCCGGCCGACCGCAACCGAGCGTTGCAGTCGTCGATGAGACGGGTCAAGGCTGATGACGGGTCAGGCTCCGACGAGGCCCACCAGTTCGCCCCCGCTCCGCATAAGCGAGTGGCTGCGAGCGAGCTGGCGGATCACTCCGAGGTCCCGCCGAGGCAAGCGCTCCACACGCGCGACCGCGCTAGCGCCCTCCGCGATCCCCGGCGATCCCACGGTCATCCGAGCGGGCCGCACGGGCCGGGTCGCAGCAACTCGCCGCACCCAACGAGCACGCTTCGCCGACACCAGGAAGCGACACGACCACGAGAACGACAAAGACAACGACCCAGACAGTAGAGAGAGACAAGGAGCCCATCATGTCCGATACCGCCGAACTCCGAATCGGAGACAAGACCTACGAGCTGCCCATCATCACCGGCAGCGAGGGCGAACGCGCCCTGGATATCACCAAACTTCGTGCGCAATCCGGGTATATCACCCTCGATCCCGGCTACGCGAATTCCGGATCCTGCCAGAGCGCAATCACCTTCATCAACGGCGAAGAGGGCATCCTCCGCTACCGCGGAATCCCGATCGAGGAACTCGCTGAAAAATCCTCCTTCGTCGAGGTCACGTACCTCTTGATCTACGGAAATCTGCCGAGCCAGGCGGAACTCGACGAGTTTGCGGAGACGATCGGTCGTCACACGATGCTCCACGAGGATTTCAAGAAGATGTACTCGTCGTTGCCCAAGGACGCGCATCCGATGGCGGCCTGCGCGGCGACGGTCGGGGCCCTGGCGACGTTCTATCCCGACTCGCTCGACCCTCGTGATCCCCGCCAGGTCGAGATCTCGGTGCATCGTTTGATCGCGAAGCTTCCGACACTCGCCGCCTATGCCTACAAGCATTCGGTCGGTCAACCCTTCCTGTACCCCCTCAATAGTCTCGACTACGTCGGCAATTTCCTACGCATGATGTTCGGCAATCCCTGCGAGGACTTCGAAGTCGACCCGGTCGTACAGAAGGCGCTGGACCTGCTCTTCATCCTGCACGCAGACCACGAGCAGAACTGCTCGACGAGCGCAACGCGGCTGGTCGGGTCGTCGATGGTCAACCTCTTCGGGACGATCTCGGCCGCGATCAACGCGCTCTGGGGTCCCCTGCACGGGGGCGCGAACCAGGCGGTGATCGAGATGCTCGAGTCGATCCACGAGGAAGGCCAGACTGCACGCGAGTACCTCGAACGGGCGAAGAGCGGCGACGAAAGCGCGCGACTCATGGGCTTCGGCCACCGCGTCTACAAGAATCACGACCCGCGCGCGAAGGTGATCAAGAAGGCCTGTGACGACGTGCTCGACCGAATGGGGATCCACAGCCCGCTACTCGAGATCGCCAAGGAGCTCGAAGAGATCACCCTCAAGGACGACTATTTCGTGGAGCGTAAGCTCTATCCGAATGTCGACTTCTATTCGGGCGTCATCTACAACGCGATCGGCACCCCGGCCAACATGTTCACCGCCATGTTCGCCATCGGTCGGCTGCCCGGCTGGATTGCCCAGTGGAAGGAGCTCCACGAGGACCCGGCCTTCAAGATCGCCCGGCCGCGCCAGATCTATACCGGCCCGACGAAGACCGCCTACACACCGATCGCGGATCGATAACGGTCCGCGGTCGCGCGGGTGAGCGCCAAGAGCGCGACAAGTGAATCGACCGAGGCGTCGGGGGAGGCTCCCCGGCGCCTCGGTTCGTACACGACGGCGCGCGTCACGAATGGCCGTGTCGAACGTGTCGAGCGACACGCGCGGCGACTCCACCGGGATGCCGCGCGGCTGGGGCTCCCTCTCCCGACACGCGCCGAAATCGAACGGGTCTTGCAGGACGCGGCCGCGCAGGCCTTCGGTCGCGGCAGCGGCATCGTGCGCGTCGAATGGTCGCGACTCCTCACCGGCGGCGAACCCGAGTTGATCCCCGCATCACGGCCCTTGGGATCGGTACCGAGCCAATGGCGCGCCGTGGTCTCGCAGGCGATTCATCCGGGCCCGGAGTTGCGCGCGAATACAAAATTCGTCGACGTCAGCGCCTACGATGTCGGCCGCGCCGAGATCCGAGATGCGGCGTTCGACGAGGTCCTGCTCTTCGATGGCGATGGCCTGCTCGTCGAGGGCGCCCACTCGAATTTCCTGGTCGTGACCGAGGACGGGCGAGTCGTGACCCCCGACCTCGCCCTGGGCGCCGTCGAAGGTCTCGGCCTGACGATCGTGCTCGAGAGCCACCCGGAAATCGCTTTCGCGAGGCTCCGCCAAGAAGACCTCGAAGGCGTGCGCGAATTGATGTCCGTCAACGCCGTCCGCGGCGTCGTGCCGATCACCCTGCTGGACGGAAAACCGGTCGCCACGGGCCAACCCGGCCCCTGGTCCGAACGCCTGGGCGCAGCCTTCACTCAGTCCAACTAACAATCTCCCGTATCGAGCGATCGCAGCGGGCCAGCGAGCCGGGCTGCTAGTGCATCCGCTCCTTCGGTCCGAAGACCGAAGTCAGGACCGACTTGACGGAGAGCGGCCCGGCGCCCGGCGTCACCTCGAGCATGCGCTGCGCGAACTCCGGCGCTTCAGCCGTCGGAAATTCATCGCAGAACTGCCCGAAGATCCGCACCAACACTTCAGCGGCGCCGGTGGCGTCGACATCGGCCAGGTAGAGCACAGCCCGCTCACGGGTCATGCGGAAGATCTGGTCCTCGACGCGCAGAGCGCTCTCGAGGTAGGCCAGATAATCAGGGAAAAGGAGATCCCCTTCATCCGCTGCAACCCCGACGACGACGGAGCAGACCGAATGGGCCTCCGCCAACTCGGAAATGCGAGCGATCATCTGGGTGAGCTTGCGGGGATCATCATTCATGTCGCGTGTCATTTGGGCTTCAACCATATCAGCCCCCGTATCGACGGCTTTCGGGAAGTTCTGAAGACTCGATCCGGCCGATCGCCCGCGACTCCCTACCCCTGGGGATTCGAAGGTTTTCGAATCCCCTTCCATCCGTGCGGATGGGGCAACAAAGCGACTCAGGCGATCGTGCCCACCCTTCTCTAGAGTCAGAACGCTAAAAGTGGCAGGCCCGGCCACCACTCGCTCGGCATGGCAGATTCATCCCGCGCACCAAGCTTTTCGATTCGCCCCCATCGATTCGGAAAGATCGAATCGTGCGCGGCCAGGAGACCCCAGATCCTTGGCTCGTGACCTGATTTCCGATGAAGCGCGCACCGCCTCTTGGGCGGGCCGCCTGGCGCTCGGTTTTTTCGGACTGGCCGGTGTCACGTACATCCTGATCGTGCTCGGTGCGCTCGTCCGCGCGCACGGGGCCGGACTCGCATGCCCCGACTGGCCGCTCTGCTTCGGCGCGGTCATCCCCCAATTCAACTTCGAGATCGCGTTCGAATGGAGCCACCGTGTGCTCGCCGGCAGCGTCGGCCTGGTCTTCCTGGCGCTCGCCATCCTCACCCTCCGGCTCCCCGGGTTGGGCCACCGCATGCGGTCCGGGCTGCTGGTCGCCGGCTTGCTCCTGGCCGCCCAGGTCGTGCTCGGCGGCTTGACCGTTCTCGAATTGCTCGCCGCCTGGACCGTGACCTCGCACCTCGTGACGGGAAACGCCTTTGCCCTCTCGCTGGTCTTCCTGGCTCGCCGCCTGGCGAGGCTTTCGACCGGCGACTCCTCCCCGCCTGTGGCCGATTCGAGCCAACGTGCGGTGGTCTCGCTCGCCGGCGCGCTACTCGCGACGCAAATCGTCCTGGGCGGGCTGGTTTCGTCGAATTACGCCGGTCTCGCCTGCCCGGATTGGCCGACCTGCATGAATGGGGCGTTCGTTCCGACCTGGACCGGCATCCAGGGACTGCACGTCCTCCACCGTTTCGTCGGCTACAGCGTGGTCCTCGCGATCGCCGCCGCCGCCTGGCGGGCACGCAGCCACCCGGGCAGCCGCCGCTGGCTCGAGGTCGCCACGGTCATCGCCCTCGCCCAGGTCGGAGTCGGCGTCGCCAATGTTCTGCTCCGGCTGCCCGTCGAGATCACCGCCCTGCATTCCGCCCTGGCTGCCGGACTCGTGTGCAGTATCGGAGTGAGCGTTCGCGAGGTCTGGAGGCGATAGAGCGGCGATAGAACGACGGTCTCGACCGGCTCACAACGGCGGTGGGCCGCCCAGGGTGCTACATCCTGCTCGCCGCCGGTCACGCGCAGAGCGCGGATTGGCCCGGAGGAGGAGAGATGCGACCCCATCAGATCATTGCGGCGATGAGCCCGGAGAGATTCGAGCGACTCCTCGGCAGGCTCAATGACGAGAATCCCGAGGTCATTCGCGGCACGACGATCGCGGCCGCCCAGGTCCTGAAATTCCGCCCCAAGTTCCTCTTGAAGCAGCCACCGGCGAAACGCATGAAGTCGATCCAGCAGGCGGTGTCTCGCGTGACCGCGAACCATCTCGCCGAGGAACTGCTCGCCGTCTATCTCTTGAAATGCCAACTGGCCTTGCTGACCGAATGGCTCGACCTGATGGGCCTGGAACACGAAGAGGGCATCCTGACCCAGGAAGTAGTGCCCTGCCCGGATACGGCCGAGCTCGAGAAGAAGGTCGCCCAATACCGCGCTGCGAGCGACGATGAAGACCGCGAACTCCTGCTGCAGGTCTTTTCCGGCCAGGCCGCAATCGAGTGGCCCGCGCTCGACGAATTGCTGACTACTCGCCCTTGAAGGCCTCGAGCAGGGTCTTCATCTCGATCGCGATCGAATCCGGGATCACGTAATCCGCATCCGAGTGGATCGCGTCCCAGTTCGCGGCAATGTCCTCGGCGGTCGGCACGACGCCCAGACCCGAGAAGTAGCCCTTGCCCAGCCCCACGAAGATCCGCGAATATTTTCCGCCGCCGACCGAGTAGATCGAGTGGGTCTCCTCGCAGGCCTCGGAGCAGAGATAGGTCACGAGCGGTGTCACCTGTTCGGGCTTGAGGTTCTCGGCCATCGGTCCGAGCAGGTCCTCGGTGAGCCGCGTTCGCGCGATCGGTGCGATCACATTCGAAAGGATATTGTTCTTCTTGCCCTCTACGGCGAGCACGTTCGAGAGGCCAACGAGACCCATCTTGGCTGCACCGTAGTTGGTCTGACCGAAGTTGCCGAAGATTCCGGCAGCCGATGCGGTAAAGACGAAGCGACCGTAGTTGCGCGGCTTCATGGCGCGGAAGGCTGGCTGGGAAACGAAGAACGCGCCCTTGAGGTGGACATCGATCACGATTTCGAGTTCCTGGGGCGAGAGCTTCGCGAAGGATTTGTCGCGCAGGATGCCGGCATTATTCACGACGATGTCGACCTGGCCGAAATTATCGAGCGCCGTCTGGATGATCGCCTCGCCGCCCTCGGGCGTGGAAACCGAGTCGTAATTCGCGACGGCCGTTCCGCCGGATTCCGTGATCTCCTTCACGACCTGGTCGGCCATGCTCGAACCGCCACCGGTTCCGTCTGCAGCCCCGCCGAGATCATTGACGACGACCTTGGCGCCGCGCTTGGCGAACTCGAGGGCGTAGGTCTTGCCGAGACCGCCTCCGGCACCTGTGATGACGGCGACGCGATCGTCGAAGCGAATTTCACTCATATTCTGGACTCCCTTCGTAGGATTGGGTGAAGATTGGGTATTCAGGGTCTGGACCGTCTACTCTCGACCGGGCCGCATCCAAGGCGACCGGTCGGAAGCGTCTGTGACACTCGGAAATCGTCGGATCCGAATGTTGCGGCTGTCGGTGTCCGCGCACCCGCTTGTTTCACGCGGAGGTGACGACCGGCGGCGAGCCCGCATACTCATGAGGGTCATCGCGAGGCGAAGCCGGCGCAGACCATAGCAGCAGAAACTCGACCTTCGGATGCACGGGAACTGACTTCGAGATCACACGAATGAACCGGATCCCCCGGGAAGACATGCGTAACCTTCGCCTCTCGAAGGGCGTACGAGACAACGCCGGACCTTCTTGATGGCCCACCACTCTTACAGGAGCCCAGCAACATGAGCCTCGTCGAGAGCAACGAACCGACACCTCAGCCTGAGACGTCTCGCCCGCCCTCCCCGTCGCTTCGGCTCGATGCCGAGGACGCCACGCACGAGCGCTACAGCGCCGCCGCACAGGTCCGCGAGGCCGCCCTCTGCTGTCCCGTCGACTACGACAGCCAGCTCCTGGAAGCCATCCCCCCGGAAGTCATCGAGCGCGACTACGGTTGCGGGGATCCGTCGCGATACGTCCGAGAGGGAGAGACCGTGCTCGATCTCGGCAGTGGAGGCGGCAAGATCTGCTTCATCGCCGCACAGGTCGTCGGGCCGAAAGGCCACGTCATCGGCGTGGACATGAACGACGAGATGCTCGAACTCGCACGCCGCGCCGCGCCCACGGTCGCCGAGCATATCGGCCACTCGAACGTCGAGTTTCGTCGCGGCCGGATCCAGGATCTCGCCCTCGATGTCGACCGCCTGGAGGCCTGGCTAAACGAGCATCCGGTGAAGAGTCTGCAGGATCTGACGCGGCTCGACGAGGAAAGGGAACGCCTGATCGAGGATCATCCCTTGATCCGAGACGACTCGATCGATCTGATCGTCTCCAACTGTGTCCTGAACCTGGTGCGTGAGGCCGACAAGGGACAGCTCATCGAGGAAATGTTTCGCGTCCTCAAAACCGGCGGCCGGATCGCCGTCTCGGATATCGTGAGCGACGAGGTCGTGCCGGAACATCTGAAGAATGATCCGGAGCTCTGGAGCGGCTGCGTCTCCGGCGCCTTCCAGGAACTCGATTTCCTCCGGCGACTCGAAGAAGCCGGTTTCCATGGGATCGAGATCGACAAATGGGAAGGGGAGCCCTTCGCCATCGTCGAGGGTATCGAGTTTCGCTCGGTCACGATTATCGCGATGAAAGGCAAACAGGGTGCCTGCCTCGAAGCCGGCCAGGCCGTCCTCTACAAGGGCCCCTGGAAGCAGGTCATCGACGATGACGGTCATACGCTCGAGCGGGGCGTACGCACTGCCGTCTGCGCGAAGACCTACCGCATCTTGACCGGCGAGCCCTATGCGGGTCAGACGATCGGAATCGAGCCCTCGGTTGCAATTCCGGAGGCTGAGAGAGTCGTTTTCGATTGCGACCGGAACGAACCGCGCCACCCGCGCGAGACCAAAGGGGCCGAGTACAAACTCAATCGGCCGGCTTCTGATTCCTGTTGCTAACCCGCATGCTGAATCTCGCCTCGCGAGAAGCCTTGGAGGATGAAGACCGTTGGCCCTGACCGTGCCCGAACTCGATCGCGCGCGCTTCGACGAGCATCTCGAAGCCCAGGGACTCGCCCCCCTGCGGCGCGCCCGGGTCACGACTCTCCAGCTCAATATCGGGCTGCGATGCAACCTCGCCTGCCACCACTGTCACGTCGAGTCCGGCCCGAAACGAACCGAGCAGCTCGATCGACGCGGCATCGAGCGAATCCTCCAGCTCCTCGAACGCAACCCCGCGATCGAAACCCTCGACATCACGGGCGGCGCGCCAGAGATGCATCCCGACTTCCGCTTCCTCGTGCGCGGCGCTCGGGCGCTCGGACGACGCGTGATCGATCGATGCAACCTGACGATCCTCTTCGAACCCGGCCAGGCAGACACGGCCGAGTTCCTCGCCGAGCAACGCGTCGACATCATCGCCAGCCTGCCGTGTTACGGCGCCGAGAACGTCGAAAAACAGCGTGGGCGCGGCGTCTTCGATGGAAGTATCCGCGCGCTCCAGCGATTCAACGAGCTCGGCTATGCCATGCCCGGTACCGGCCTCGTGCTCGACCTCGTCTACAACCCGGTCGGCCCCTTCCTCCCCGCGGCCCAGGCTTCCCTCGAAGCGGAATACCGCGAAGAGTTGGGCCAGGCCTTTGGCATCGCCTTCGATCGTCTACTCACGATCACCAACATGCCAATCAAACGCTTCGCTCACGAGCTGGCACGGAACGGCGAGTTCGACGCCTACATGAGCCTATTAGTCGAACACTTCAATGCCGACAACATTCCCGACCTCATGTGCAGGCACATGATCAGCGTCTCTCATGACGGTTCGATCTACGATTGCGACTTCAATCAGGCCCTCGAGATCCGGCCTTTCGGCGAGCCGACGACGATCTACGAGATCGACGATCTCGGCGCGTTAACGAACGATCCGATCGCAACCGCCGCGCACTGTTTCGGGTGCACATCGGGCGCGGGCTCGAGCTGCGGCGGCGCGCTCAGTTAGGCAAGAGGATCTGGATCCTCGAGGGCGAGCCTGGACGCCCGATCCGGGTTCGCGTAATCTGCCTGGCCAAGCGGGCTTTGGCCCTACGTTCACCGCGCACGCATGCGCAGATCGGAGGCCCTCCTTGCGACCCAATTCTTTCGTTCTCCCCTCGACCACGGCCGCCTTTTCGACCCTGCTCCCCACCCTTCTTTCGACCCTGCTCCCCACCTTGCTCTGCCTGACGCTCCTGGGTGTCGCCGGATGCTCGTCAACGAATGACACCTCGACAGTCTCGGAGAGCAACGACCTGTCGATGCGTCTCGCGACCGGCACGCGTTCCGCAGAGGACAAGGCCCGCGACGGCGGACGCCGACCGGCCGACATCGTCGCTTTTCTGGGAATTGAACCGGGGATGACGGTCATCGATATCCTCGCATCGGGCGGGTATTACAGCGAGGTCCTCGCGGAAGCCGTCGGTCCCGACGGCAAGGTCTACGCACAGAACGTCGACTTCGTCTTGAAAATGCGCGACGGCGTCAACGAAAAAGCGATCAGCGCTCGCCTCGCGGACGGGCGGCTTCCGAACGTCGAGCGTCTCGATCGGAATTTCGACGATCTCGGGTTGGCCCCGGGAAGCGTCGACGTTGCCGTGACGGCGCTCAATTTTCATGATCTACTCGACGGGCGCGGTCCCGAGGCCGCCCACGATATCCTGCTCGCCATTCGGGAGGTCCTCACGCCCGGCGGCGTGCTCGGCTTGATCGATCACGCGGGTGTCCCCGGCGCAGACGAAGCCAACGAGAAACTCCATCGGATCGAAGAGGCACGCGTGAACGTCGCAGTCGAGGCGGCTGGCTTCACGATCGAAGCAACCAGCGATATCCTGCGCAATCCCGACGACGACCGAACGCAGTCCGTATTTTCGCCCGGACTCCGGGGACAGACGGACCGCTTCGTACTCAAACTTCGCAAGCCTCGCTAGAAGGACGCAACCACATGGCAGTGCGAATCGGGGTCGGACTCGGACTCGGGGGGTTCCCCTTCGAGACGATCAACGAATTCAGATCCTGGCTCGACCTGTGTGAGGACTCGGAAATCGATTCGATCTGGCAATCCGATCGGGTCGTCTCGCGAGAGCCTGCACTCGAGCCCATGACCCTGCTCTCGGTGATCGCCGGCGCGACGCGGCGACTCAAGTTCGGAACCAATGCCGTCGTGCTGCCCTTCCGCGACCCGATCACCTTCGCTCGACAATGTGCAACGCTCGATCACTTGAGTGACGGTCGGTTCCTCCCGACCGTCGCGATCGGACGTGGGGATGCCCCGGAATGGGAAGCCACCGGCCGCAGCCCGAAGGGCCGCGGCGCCCGAGCCGATGAAGCGCTCGAGGTCATCACCCGGCTCTGGCAGTCGGAAAACGTCGATTTCGAGGGCGATCACTTCTCGCTCAAGGGCGCGACCATCAGTCCCCGTCCGAAACAACAGCCGCTCCCGCTTTGGATCGGTGGCTCGTCGAAGGCCGCCGTGCGAAGAACCGCGCGCTTCGGCAGCGGCTGGCTCGCACCGCTCCAATCACCCGAAGAAGCGGGTGTGACGGTTCAGGCGATTCGAGAAGAGAGCCTGCGGATCGGTCGGCCGATTCCGGATGACCACTACGGCGCGACGATCCTGTTTCGGATCGGCGCGAAAGTCGACCTGCCCGACCCTTTTCGGGGCAGGTCAGAAGCCGGGCCGGAGAAGGGGTCGAGCGGCAGCGAGAGCGACGCTGCCGTCGAAATGCGTCAGCGGATCTCACGAATTCAGGCAATCGGCGATCCGAGCGAAGTCCTCGCACGCGTCCGGGAGTTTCGCGACCACGGCGTCACGAAATTCATCGCGATTCCGCTCGCTCGCAGTGCCCAGGAGATGAACGAGCAATGCCGATTGCTCGCATCGGAAGTCATTCCGCACGCGAACGATTGATCCGATACGGATCCACGTCCATCATGCCCGATTCCCTCGATACGCGTCTCGCGTCTCAGTCGTCCAATAATCCGAGTACATCCTCGGGAGGCCGACCGATCGCGGCACGATCGGCTCGAATGACCACCGGTCGCTCCATCAAGATCGGTGCGGCCGCCATCGCCTCCAGAATCTCGTCGTCGCTGGACTGCTTCGTCAATCCGGCGGTGGCGAACTCCGCTTGCTTCGTACGGGTGTATTCGAGGGGCGACTTTCCGAGCCGTTTTCCGAGATCACGCAGATCCTCGACGGGCAACGGATCCTCTAGATAGAGTCGGGTCGAAAACACGACGCCGCGCTCCTCGAGCAGCGCGAGCGTCTGTCGACTCTTCGAACAATTTGGATTGTGAAGCAACAGAATCTCGTCCCTGGAATTTCGCAAGGCCATGTCGGCTCCCTTCTCTCGTGCGCTCCGTCTTGCGCAAAGGCGCGGCGAAGCCTAGAGATTCCGGTCGAACGCGGCGAGTCCCGACCCAGAACCCGGCCAACAAATCGCCGCCCGAGAGGAGAAATGATGTCCCTGTTGCGATTCCTTGGACTCGGTGGCAAAGACACGGCCGCCGGCACCGAACCGGCGAGCCTCGTCGAAATCGGGAAGTCCCTCGAATCCCTTCCCCCCGAGCAAGCACGTCTCACGGCGGCATTCGCCTATCTCCTGGCCCGTGTGGCCGGTGCAGACCTCAAGATCGAAGACACCGAACGCGCCTCGATGGCCGAGCGGCTCGAAACCTTCTGCGACATGAGCGCGGAACAGGCGCAGCTGCTCTCCGACACCGCCGTTCGTGCCGCAGACCTCTACAGTCCAAGCGACGACCATCTCGTCGCCCGGGCCTTCCGCGATATGACGGAACGCGACGAGCGGCTGCGCCTGCTGCGATGTCTCTTTGCGGTCGCCGCAGCCGACGAAACGATCTCGACGGTCGAGGACAATGAAATCTTCGAAGTGGCGGCGGCGATCGGCGTCAGCCGTACGGACGTGATCGCGCTTCGTTCGGAGTGGAAGAAGTATCTTGGGGCGATGAAGGCACTTCCCGGGGAGCGCTGATCCGCTAGCCTCGCGCTTTTTCGAAGCCATCCAAAGGGAGATGCGACAGATGACCGCACGCAAGAAGACCACGAAGAAGAAAGCCGCCAAGAAGGCGAAGAAGACGGCCTCCAAGCCGCGTAGGAAGAAAAGCGCCAAGAGGACTCGCAAGCAGGCGGCCAAGAAATCTTCGAAGAAGAAGGCGGCCAAGAAGAAGTCCAGCGCAAAAAAGGCCGCCAAGAAAACTTCCAGGAAGAAATCCGGCACCAGGAAACCAGCGCCCAGGAAGAAGTCGACAAAGGCCAAAGCCGGGGCGAGGACCGGCTCCAAGACCCGGGCCCGCAAGAAGACGGCCTCGGCGAAGAATGTACCGCGGAGTTCCGGCGAACTCGTTCGAACACGACCGGGCGTCATCTCCTCTCGCCTGCTCGGGCCGAGCACGACCTCCGGCGGCAAGTCGGCTTCGGGCGGGATCAGCTACAGCGATCCCGTTCGCGCCGGGATGCTCAAAAAGCTACTCCGATAGCAAGGCGCCTGACCCCGACGTGGCTCGTCCCGAATCGCGCGCAGAGCCGGAGGACCGGGAGGGCACCTGGGACGATGGGACAGATAGCCGGGGGGGCCGTGCGGCTGAACGTGCTGCCCACCCCCGGCGTCTCAGCCTCGACTCGAGCGCGTGAACCTTCACGGCCGAGCGTTGAATCCCTGCAGCCCTTGCCGAAGCCAGCGGGAGAATTGACAACCCGGCCGGATTCATTTGTAACAATTGATACAAAGTCGAGCCGGGCGACGTGTCGTTCGTACGATCCTGTGCACAAATACGCACAGTGACTCATCCCACGCTTGTGAGTCCGATTCTGCTCGTTCGCCCTCATTCGAGCTGCGAGAATCCCCGCCCTCCCCTAACATCCGCCCGTGGCCAGACCAAGCACAACAAAGATTCGGAGTAGCCTGGCCGCCCACTTCCTACTCACCTTGCTCTCCGAGTCGGAACTCGACCTGCTGGCCGGTCACGCGCGAATCCGCCGATACTCCACGGGTAATTTCCTCTTCACACAGGGAGCACGCGATAGTCAGGCCTTCCTCGTCGTGTCCGGACGCTTCAAGGTCAACTCCATCGGGTCCCGGGGAAACGAGCTGTTGCTCGGGATTCTCGAGGCCGGCGACCTGACCGGGGTAATCACCTTGATCGACGATGCACAACGCTTCGTTAACGCAATCGCCCTGCGGAGCAGCGAAGTCATTGTGATCGACCGCCGCCACCTCCTGCCGATGCTCGAGCAAAACACCGAGGCGCTTCTCGCCACATTGCGCATGGTCAACGGCCAACTTCGGGAGGCCGTGAGTCTCTGCCAGATCAACGGACTCCTCGATTCCCAGGGCCGGCTCTGGAGCAGCCTGATGTCTCTCTCCAGGCGATACGGACGACCCATCGATCGCAAGGGAGGACTCCGCATCGACCATGGCCTCTCCCAGGAGGATCTGGCCGCGACCATCGGCATGACGCGGGTCGTCGTCAATCGCGCGCTACGCAGCTGGCGCGAACTTGGCCTGGTCGAGACCGGCCGCGGCTACGTCACGATCCTGAAGCCCGACCTCCTCGAGCAGCTGGTCCTTCACCCCTCGAAGGACACCTGAACGCCGATCTCAATCGTCGTCGTCGTCGCCGATCTTGCTCTCGTATTTCTTCTTGAGCTCGGCGGTCGTCTCGGCTGGAACCGGCATGTACTTCTCGAATTCCATCGAGAACTCTGCCTTGCCCTGGGTCATCGAGCGAAGGTCCGTCGCGTAACCGAACATCTCGGAGAGCGGCACTTCGGCATCGACCGTCGCGAAACCGTCCTCCTCGGTCGAGCCGATGACCTGACCCCGTCGCTGCATGATCGTCTTCAGGATCGAACCCTGGAATTCCGTCGGTCCCTCGACCGCGAGCTTCATGATCGGCTCGAGGATCTGGGGCTTGGCCCGAGCATAGAACTCTCGGAAGGCGCCCTTGGCCGCGGCCTGGAATGCCATCTCCGAGGAGTCGACCGAATGCGCCGCACCGTCGGTGAGTTCGATCTTCATGCCGATGACCGGGAATCCGATCAGACGTCCCTTTTCGAGCGAAGCCCGGAATCCCTTCTCGACTGCCGGGATGTACTCCGTCGGAATCGAGCCACCCCGAACCTTGTTGCTGAACTGAAAGTCCCTGTCGCCCTCGTCGTCGGGCCCGATCGGGGACACGATACCCGCAACCTTGCCGTATTGGCCGGAGCCACCGGACTGCTTCTTGTGTGTGTAGGAGAAGTCGATCGTCTTGGTGATCGTCTCGCGATAGGCCACCTGGGGCTGACCGGTCTCGACCTCGCAACTGTACTCGCGCTTCATGCGCTCGACGTAGACTTCGAGATGAAGCTCGCCCATCCCGGAAATGATGGTCTCATTGCTCTCTTGATCCACTTCGGAGCGGAAGGTCGGGTCCTCACGCACGAATCGACCCAGCGCCTTGCCCATATTGTCCGCCGACTTCTGATCGACCGGCTTGATCGAGAGCGAAATGACCGGATCGGGGATATGCATCGACGTCATGGCCACATTCGTGTTGCCGTCCGTGAACGTATCGCCCGAAGCACAATCGACACCAAAGAGCGCGACGATGTCGCCCGCACTCGTATCGTCGATGTCCTGCATCTCGTCCGAGTGCATGCGAATCAACCGGCCAACCTTGACCTTCTTCCCGGTCCGCATGTTGTAGATGGTATCGCCCTTCTTGAGCGCCCCCTGATACACGCGCACGTACGTCAGCTGGCCGTAGCGACCGTCCTCGAGCTTGAATGCGAGCAGCACGAGCGGCTTGTCATTGTCCGCGTGGATCTCGATGTCGGCTTCGTCGTTGTCGAGATCAACCGCCATATTGGTGATATCGGTCGGATTCGGGAGGTACCAGACGACGGCATCGAGCAGGGTCTGGACACCCTTGTTCTTGTAGGCGGAGCCCATGAAGACCGGCGTCAGATCCATCGACAGCGTTCCGACTCGGATCGCGTCCTTGATCATCTGGATTTCGGCCTTCTCCTCGAGCACCGCCTCCATCAGCTCATCCGAGAACATCGAGACGGCGTCGAGCATGATCTCGCGATACTCGTCGGCCTGGTCCTTGAGATTGTCCGGGATCTCTTCGACGCGGAGATCTTCGCCGTTATCGCCGTCGTAGTAGTAGGCCTTCATCTCGACGAGATCGACGACGCCTTCGAGATCGTTCTCGAGTCCGATCGGGATCTGCATCATGACCGCGTTATGTCCGAGCTTGTCGCGAAGCTGGCCGGTCACCTTGAAGGGATCAGCGCCCGAGCGGTCGAGCTTGTTGATGAACGCCATGCGCGGGACGTTGTAGCGCTTCATCTGACGATCGACGGTCATCGACTGCGACTGAACACCGGCGACGCCGCAGAGGATCAGGATCGCGCCATCGAGCACGCGTAGGCTGCGCTCCACCTCGACGGTGAAGTCGACATGGCCGGGCGTGTCGATGATGTTGATCCGGTTCGACTGCCACTCACAATAGGTGGCCGCGGACGCGATCGTGATGCCGCGCTCACGCTCGAGCTCCATGGAATCCATCGTCGCGCCGACTTCGTCCTTGCCACGCACCTCGTGGATCGTGTGAATCTTGCCTGTATAGAAGAGGATGCGCTCGGTCAGGGTCGTCTTGCCCGAATCGATGTGCGCACTGATTCCGATGTTTCGGACCTTCTCGATATCACTGAGCATCGCCTCTACCTCTCCATTCTCTCGTCTCGAGCCGCCAGGGCTCTACGCGCTGTGTGCTCGCGGCGCTCGCCGCGGCCCCACTCTTGCGGGGTACGTCCCCAATCCAGGGAAGTCGTACTTGTCATGTGTATGGGGTGGCCCGAATGACCACCGGCGTGATGCTTCACGCCCTCTCGAACTGTATTCTGCGTGTGGCCTGCGGTTGCCCGCCAACCCCAGCGTCCGCGTCTCGCCTCGAGCCCTCTGGCAACGACATCGGATCGCCCAGGCCTCGGCTTCCGCCCTCGATCATCTTCCACGCATCTTCACCTTCACGCCCGCGAGCGGAGCGTGAGTCCGTGGCTCACGGGCTCCGCGAATCACGAACGAGGTGAGTCTCAACGAAAGCGGCTTTTTTCGCCGATATTAGGGGGGGGACCAGACCTGTTCAGGGCGCGCAAATTAGCGGGATAGCGCGGGAAAATCGAGCCCCGAGACTGCATCTTCATGACGCAGAGGCCCCGCAGGGACTCGTAGGCTCCATCCCGGACCCGGACCCGGGACCTCTCGATTGATCGAGACGGGCTCTCGGGCCGGCTCAGTTGAAGCGGTCATCCGGAACAAGCCCCGACTCGGCCGCCACGAGCTTGCCCACGCCCCGTCGAACCTTCTTGATTCGCAGCACACCACCCCGAACCGCCAGTGCGAGCCCCGACGCCCCCACACCCAGGATCGTCCCCGCCCCCTTCCCGGAATCCGTCCGCGAGTCGATTCCGCATCCGAAGAGCCGAACCTCCTGCCCGTCGAACTCGGCCCAGGCTCCGGGTGCGGGATCACAACCTCGAATCTGCCGATCCAGCGCATCGACCTCCCGGCTGAAATCGATTCGCGCGGCCGCATCATCGACCAATCCCTGGAAGCTCGCGCCCTCGCTTCGTTGGCTTTCGAGCCGCGCGGTCCCCGCGGCGATCGCGGCGACGGTCTCGACCATCCCCTCGACACCCATCGGATAGAGCTTGTCGAAATAGAGCGACGCCATCGTCTCGAACGAGTCGATCGGCACCCCGCCCGTCTGCAGATAGAGCGGTCCCGTATCGACCCCCTCATCCGGCTGGAAGATCGAGATCCCGGACTCCGTCGCACCCTGCATGATCTGCCAGGCCAGCGCGGCACCGCCCCGAAACGCAGGCAAGAGTGATGGATGGAAACACACCGACCGATGCTTCGGTGCGTCCACGATCTCGGGCGGCAGGATCACCGTGGTAAACGGCAACACGTTCAGCTCGGCCCCAAGCGCCCGGTACTCGTCGACCCGCTCGGCGATCGCCTGCCCCTTCCGGCGGTAGCCCTTGTAGCGAAAGAGCGGCCAACCGTGCTCATCCGCCGCCTCTGCGAGCGGATCCGGGCGTCCCGAGCCATCCGGCGGAACGTGAACCCCGACGATCTGATGCCCGGCCTCCGCGAGGCGAGTCGTAACGTCGCGACCAAAGGGAGCTTGACCAAAAATGACGATCTTGAGCGACATCTCCCGACGATATCACGCCCGACCGGGTAACCACGGCCGCGACCAATCGAGAATCGATGCGTAGTCGAGTCGTGACCGCCGATCGACCCCGTACCGACTACTGCTACGATTCTGCGGATATGCACATCTCGTCGACGCCCCGACCGTCGTTTTCGACCGCTCTCCTCGTCTTGGCCGCGCTGGCGGGCTGCGCGACCGGTCCGCCGCCCCCGCCCAGTCCCCTGCAGCAGGCGGGGCTGGACGCAAAGCGGGTCGTGATCGCCCCGATGAACCTCGTGAGTTCCCTCCCCCCCAAGCTCGAGGGTTCAACGCAATTCGTGAGCGACGCAATTCGCGCTCATCTGGAGGCCCACGGAAAATCGGTCGCCAGCATGCCCCATCGAGCAGGCTTCGATCTCTGGCGCCAGTCGACGCTGCAGGTCAAGGAGGCGGGAAAAGCGCGCAACTTCGAGAACGCGGCCAGCCTCTTCGCGGCGCGCCTGAGCGAGAATGATGACTTCGATATCCTCATCTTCCCGTCCCTCTTCGTCCAGAATACGACGGGCTCGCTCACCCGATCGTCCAAGTGGGACGGTGCTAAGCAGAGGCTGAATTCGCGCGGAGAATTGAAGAACATGAGAGGAAGCCTAAGCGGGAAGATGAACGTCAAGGCGGCCTCACTCTATATCGCGGTGGTCGACCGAAGCGGGAACGTGCTGCAGACAAAGCGTGCCGGACTCGAATTGATCCAACACATGGCACTGGCCAGCCATCGGAATTTCGACGCCCACACCTACACGGCGGACATCGAATACAACGACCCGGTGATTGGCGACGAAGAGCGGTTGCGGGACGGAGTGGCCCGGGCATTCGCCCCCTTCCTCGCCGAGCAGAGCCCGCTCGCCTCCGAACCCCGGGTGACGGTCCCCGCTGACAAGCCCGTCGGATCCAGACCTTCTCCGTCACCGTCGCCACCGCCATCCTGACCCGGATGAATCCGATGAATCGGCGGGGACGTCTCGTCGCCGGCTGCGCCATTCTGCCGTTGCTAGTCCAGGGATCCTGCGCGGTTCCGAACGGTTTCCATGCGGACGCAATCGAAGCTTGGCAGATCCTTCGTTCCCCGGACTTCGTCCTCTACTCACAAGCGCCGCCGGCACGGCTCGAGGCATTCGCCCTCGATCTGGCACGCTTCATCGCAGTCGTCGAGAAGGTCGTGCGCCGGGAATCACCCAAGACCCGGGCCGAGATCTTCCTTCTCAGCGGCCGCGTCGAAAAACTCCTGCTGCCACATCCGCGGATCGCGGGCTTGATGTCCCCCCATCTCTCGGGATTCCATGGACTCGTCCGAGAGAGTCGCCGCAACACGGCCGGGCGCAACGTGCTCCTCCACGAATTCACCCACTACCTGACCGGCACTCGCTCCCAGCTCGACTACCCGCTCTGGTATCTCGAGGGCTTCGCCGAATTCCTTTCGACGGTGCGACTACGCGGAGAGGGCATGGAACTCGGCGGTCTTCCACTCGGGCGCCTCGACGAGCTGGCGATGCGGTTGGAGCATGGGGAACCGATCGATCTGCGAGAGATCATCACCTTCGAACGCGGGGCCAGATGGTCTTTTCCGCCCGCCTTCTATTCGATCTCCTGGGCCACGGTCCACTACCTCAACCTCACGCCCGAACGACGCAAACGCCTGGCAACGCTCATCTCGGGCCAGAGCCGGGGCATGCACTGGCGCGCGGCCTATCGGCGATCCTTCGACATTCCGATCGAAATCCTCTCCCGCGAAGTCGAGCGGCACATCGAAAAGCTCCTGAACGGCGGACTCTCGACCGTCGCTTTCATCCCCCTCGAACGCCTCGACGTCCGAGACGATTGGGAGATCTCAGCCCTCTCCCCCCTCGAGGCCAGCCAACGCCTTGGCGTCCTGGCGACCCGAGGCGTGTCCTCTAGCCGCAACAACCTTCGAATTGCGCGGGCCTTCTTTCGAAGCGGACTCGCACTCGAGCCCGACGATCCGCTCTCTCATGCGGGACTCGCTCTGCTCGACGAACAGCGTGATCGCCTCGACGAGGCCCTCCTTCATATCGATCGCGTATCCGAAGCTCCTGCTCCAGGAGTCGAAGCGCTGGTCCTTGCGGGCATCGCGCGCCGCCACCTCGCCGAACGAATTCCCGCCCCCGAGAAGGAGCGACGGGCTCACGCCTTTGTAGCGGCAGTCCAACTCTTTCGTGCCGCCCTCGCCATCGATCCACAGGACCCCGAGGCGAACGCGGGCCTCGGGCGCTGTCTGCTCGAATCCGAAGCATTCCCCGAGGCCCGGGCAGCCTTCGCTCGGGCAAGCGAGTTCGGCGAATGGGACGCCGCGTTGATCCGCGACCAGGGGAAACTCGAGAGACGCTCGGGCAACCCCGAAGCGGCGCGTGTGCTCTGGAAACGAGTCCTCGCCCGCGGTTCGCCCGAGGCGGCAAAGGAATCCCAAGAGCTGATCGAGAAACTCGACGAGACCGATTGAGAGCCGTCATTCGGCAATTTCGACCGGCATTTTCGTCCGGAACCTTCGACGGGCACTTCGCTCCCGCAGCTTGGACGGGCGGGCTAGATCGACAGCTTGGATCGATCCCCGATCTTGCCCGCTGGGACGGCGGGATTGCCGAGTGCCAGCGTATGCGGCGGCAACGACTTCGTGACGAGCGAGCGGGTGCCGACAACGGACTGTTCGCCGATCTCGACCCCGCGCAATATGGTCACGTCGGAGGCGACCCAGCAATGGTCCCCGATCGTCACCTTTTCGATCCGTTCGGCGCGTTCCGCGTCGAGGTCGTGCTGGTCGGCATCGAAGATCCGGGACCCCGGACCGATCCAAACCCGATTCCCAATCTCGAGAGCCGCCTTGGCGCTCAAATGACAGCCGTTCAAGAAGCCCTCGCGTCCGATTCGAATCCGGGCACCCGCGTATGCGAAAATCACGACGGGCGCGATATCCGATCGAAGCCACGTATCCGCCCCGATTTCGACGCTCGCGCCCTCCGCAACGGAGATGTGCACACCGTGAGAACGCCGCTCGGTATAGACCCGAGGGCCCAGAACGAGCCGGGCGCCCGGCGCCAGAGCGAAATGCGAAGAAGAGAAGTTCGTACTGGTCTCTTCGTCGAGAGCGAGTCCCGGGTGGCGGGCACATCGATGACGTAGCCGCGCCCGATCGACCGCCTGAATCGTCTTCAAGCGCCAGCGCGTCGCAAGAGAAGTCATGGGAGCGCCTCGGCTTGAGGGAGCTTCAGCCAGTCAAGAGCTTCAGCCCGTCGAGAGCTTCAGCCCGTCGAAAGCTTCAGCCCGTCGAAAGCTTCCGCCGCGCGCCCCGAAACTACTGGCCGGGGGCCGACTGACCTTCCTTGAGACGGAAGGTGATGAAGCCGTGGGTCGGATCGTAGGGAGAGAGGCCGACCGTTACGCGATCCCCGGGAATCACGCGAATCCGAAAGCGGCGCATCCGACCCGAGAGCTGAGCTGTCACCTTCTGATCGTTCTCGAGAGTGATCTGGTAGCGCCCGCCGCCAAGAATCTTGTCGACGCTGCCGGTCGCTTGAATCAGGTCATCACGCGCCAAATCGAATCATTCCTTCCATCACCTCGTCGGCGATGTCTTCGCGCGACCTTCCCGGGACGCGGTATTCATACGACTGACTCGCCCACCTCTTCGAGCACTTCGGAAGGACAGGCGAATTCAGGCTGCATATCGATGCGAAGGCCACCCGTGAGGGGCCCCGCGAGAGCGCGCAGGCTAGCACGCGGGGGTGTGGGGGGCGAATCGCTTCCAAAACCATGAAATCCAACTCACAATACGTCGAGCAGGCCGCAGGAAGAGGGCCGTGGAGATTCAGTGCTATGGGCGCGGTTCCCAGTAGGGCGCTCATGGACAATGCGGGCTAGCCTGCGCGCCCCGCGGAGAGGTGGCGGAGCTCGGTCGAACGCGCCTGATTCGAAATCAGGTGTACCTTCACGGGTACCGTGGGTTCGAATCCCACCCTCTCCGCCATGTTCCATAACTCTCTGTATATAGTATAGTTATGACTCATGTGTTTTAACTTGTACAAAATATTATCACAAG
>SMVB01066840.1_pt1 | contig 36565 bp, 34 predicted proteins | sample 2456461 | NCBI WGS metagenome assembly SMVB01 (sample SAMN11095934, study PRJNA526329) | marine sediment metagenome | biome: Marine sediment; feature: Surficial sediment; material: Deep marine sediment; isolation source: Hadal surficial sediment | place: Pacific Ocean | collected 2014-05 | depth...
CGGAACTGCTTGGCTTCTCCTCCAAGGCGACTGCCCGAGCCAGCCGCCACGACTACAGCGGAGGCGCTCATTTCGGTCTCAACCAGTCAATGAGCTCCCGAATTTCGGACATGAATTGCACCCCAGGTACTGTTCCCAGCGCCTCCCGGTGGGTGGCCGGTAGAATCACGTGGTCCAGCCCGGCCCGCTTGGCCGCTCGAACGCGTGATTCCGCTCTGGTCACACCCCGTAATTCCCCGCCCAGGCCTACCTCAGCCACGAGAGCAGTCTTAGCGCCAATCGGGTGATCGAATCGCGCGGAAGCGAGTGCTCCGATAACGGCGAGATCAGTACCCGGATCTGTAAGTCGCAGGCCGCCGACTACGTTCAGGAACACGTCCGCATTCCCGAGCGAAACGCCACCCCTCTGCTCCAACACAGCCAGCAGAATGGCCAATCGCCGACTTGGATACCCTGTAGTCATGAGCTGGGGGGCACCAAACCTGGAAACAGATACGAGAGCCTGGATCTCCGTGAGGATTGGCTGCGTTCCGTGAATCGAAACGGCCACTGCCGACCCGCCGATGTCTTCCGGTCTGTCGGTGAGGAACAGACCCGACGGGTCATCAACCGGATCAAGCCCGGACTCAGTCATCCGAAATGCGGCAAGTTCATCTACTGAGCCAAACCTGTTCTTCGTACTCGTCAGGAAACGATACTCTCCGGCCCGCCGGCCTTCGAACTGGAGTACGACATCGACTACGTGTTCCAGTGTACGCGGCCCCGCCAACGCACCACCCTTTGTCACGTGCCCGACCAGGACAGTCGCCGTACCCGATCGTTTGGCGAATTCCTGGATACGGGCCGCGCTTTCACGAATCTGGCCCACTCCACCGGGCGCCCCCTCTCCATCAATGGACACAGTCTGGATGGAGTCGATGCACAAGAGTGCTGGACCTGACTTCTCGGCTGCCTCAAGCACATCCTCGAGGCGCCCCGAGGCAAGGAAAGGGAGCTCATCAGCCCCACCGCCGATTCTGTCGCCCCGGATCGCCACCTGAGCTCGGGATTCTTCGCCGGAAGCGTACAGTACCTCGACCCCGGCCCGGCGCATGCCGGTCGCCAGCTGGAGCAGCAAGGTGGACTTTCCGATGCCCGGGGGGCCACCGAGTAGCAGCACCGATCCGGGCACGAAGCCCCCTCCGAGTACGCGATCCACCACCGGCAGGCCGCTTGAGAGGCGGCTCTCCAATTCGGACGATGCTCCAAGTGGCTCGGCATGCACTGCTTCCGTCGGGCCAGACCGATACTCGCTGCCCCGGTCTGGTGGAGGAGCTTCCGCAAGTGTGTTCCAGGCGCTGCACGAAGGGCATCGTCCTTCCCAGCGAACGGATTCGGCACCGCACTCGAGACAGAAGAATAAGGAGCGAACACGTGACATGACTAAACCTGCGTCCAGTGGCCCAACACAGCGTCAACCGTCACTGATCAGATCGAGAGTCCGATCGCCTCGCGACGGATTCAAACAGGGTGTACGTCTTGTGAAAGAACAGGTTGATGGTACCCGTAGGTCCATTCCGCTGCTTCCCGATGATCAATTCGGCCTTGCCCTCGATCGACTCGCCGCTCTCGTCGAACTTGTCGGAATCCTTGCGATACACTTCCTCCCGGTAGAGGAACAACACCAGATCCGCGTCCTGCTCAATCGCACCAGATTCCCTGAGATCGGACAGCAGAGGTCGCTTTTCCGTCCGCTGTTCCGGGCCTCTGGATAACTGCGACAGCGCAATAACCGGAATATTCAGCTCCTTGGCGAGTGCCTTGAGAGACCGGGAAATCGCACTGATTTCCTGTTGCCGATTCTCGACGTTGCGAGGGCCTGACATCAACTGCATGTAGTCGATCACGATCATGCCCAGATCGATGTCTGCTGCCAGACGGCGAGCCTTGGCCCGCAATTCCAGCGGATTGATCGCCGGCGTATCGTCGATCCAGATGGGAGCCGTATTCAAGTGTCCGGCGGCCGTAGCCAACCGTGTATATTCGTCGTCCTGGAGTCGACCCCGACGCAGACGTCCCGAATCCACCCGACCCTCCGCACACAACAACCGCTGAACAAGCGCTTCCTTGGACATCTCCAACGAGAACACGGCTACCGCCACCTCTCCGTCGATCGCCGCATGCTGCACGAAATTCAGCGCGAGTGATGTCTTACCCATCGACGGTCTACCCGCAACGACGATGAGATCCCCGCGTTGGAAACCCGCCGTCATGTGGTCCAGATCATGAAAGCCGCTGGCGATTCCGGTAACCGCTCCCGGAGTCCTTTGCAATTCCTCGATCCGCTCGAACGTCGGCCAGAGTATCTCCTTGATTCCGACGAACCCCTGGCGCTTGGATGCCTGCGCAATCTGGAAGATGCGACTCTCTGCCTTGTCCAGCGCCTCATCCACTTCACCGGCCGGAGCGTCGTACGCGTCCTGGATGATATCTGTAGCCGACTCGATCAGGCTGCGCAGTATCGCCTTATCCTGAAGGATATGCGTGTGGTACTCGATGTTGGCAGAGGTTGGTACGGCGTCGACCAGCCGCGCGAGATACACCATTCCACCGGCGCCCTCCAGCTCGGAAACACTCTTAAGCTCGTCGGAGAGCGTAACTGCATCCACCACTTCGCCCCGGTGATACAGTCGCATCATCCCGCGATAGATGCGCCGATTGGCCTCTTTGTAGAAGACGGTCTCGCCAATGGACTCAATGGCCCGAGCCACCGCATCACCATCAATGAGCATGGCGGAGAGAACCGATATTTCGGCCTCTTCAGACCACGGCGGACGACGACCCGAGAGAGAAGTGCGGTCGGCAACCAGGATCGAAGATTCAGGCACTGACGCCCTCCACGAGTAGCCGACGAGCCTGCTGAAGATCCTCCCATGAGGGGCGTTTCCAGTGGGGGTTACGCAACAGGGCCGCCGGATGATAAGTGACGACGAGCGGCACACCTTCGTAAGCATGAACCCGGCCCCGCAGGCGGCCTAGACTCTCTTTCGTACCAAGGAGCGTCTGCGCGGCGAAGGTGCCGAATGCAATGATTACTTCGGGTCCGACAAGTGCCACCTGGCGACGCAGGAATGGTGAGCACTGCTCAATTTCCTCCGGTTGCGGATTCCGATTCCCAGGCGGTCGACACTTCAGCACGTTACAGATGTATACTTCCTCTCTCAGCAGACCAACGCTGAGCAGCAGTTGATCGAGCAACTGGCCCGCCCGTCCGACGAATGGAACACCGGTTTCGTCTTCCCGCGCTCCGGGTGCCTCGCCAACACACATCATGCGCGCCCGATCGGGTCCGTCTGAGAATACCACCGTCCGCCGTGACGAATGCAGCGCACATCGAATGCAGGACTCCGCAACGAGTCGAACCGAATCGAGTTGTCCGATCGACTCGATGTCCTCGGCGGATACTGCTCTCACAGCCTGACCCGGCGAGTGGACGTGTTCCGCCGCAGCCAGTCCTCGTATGCGCGCCATCAACTTCTCACGTTCGCCCGGAGGCACAAACAGCCCTGGTCCTTCGACTTCCGCCCGGGACCGGAGATAGGCGGCGAACTCACGCGCGTCTCTCACGACAGACGTTCCTCGATTCGATCCAGAAGTCGATCGGCGACCTCGTACTTCGCCAGGAGTGGGAGTTCCTCGACTGAATCATCGCGATCTATGATCGTGACCCGGTTCGTAACAGCATCGAATCCGCTGTCTGGTTCGCCGGCAAGATTCAGCGCTACCATATCCATGCCCTTATCACGCAACTTGATACGCGCATTGGCCAGGCCGTCTTCGGTCTCGAGCGCAAAGCCGAGCGTGAACACCGACTTGCTCGCCCGTTGCTCCATTGTCTCGAGAAGCAGATCGGGACCCAAGGTCAGCTTCAGATCCAGACTCGTCGCGTCATCCTTCTTCAGTTTTTGATCCCCCGGCTGCTGTGCCCGGAAGTCGGCAACGGCGGCCGCCATCGCCAGTATAGCCGCTCCGTCAAGTTCCGCACGCAGCGATCCCAGCATCTCGTCCGAACTCTCCACACGTTCTACTCGTGGTCCGGCAGGCGGCTCCACTGACGTCGGCCCGCAGATCAGGACTACATCGGCGCCTCTCCTCCATGCGGAGGCAGCGAGCGCGAATCCCATGCGGCCCGACGATCGGTTTCCCAGATAACGCACGGGATCCAATGGAACCAAAGTCGGGCCGGCTGTGACAACGACTTTCTTCCCTTTGAGGATCGAGTCGCCCTCGAGTAGTCGGCCGACATGCGCGAGGATTACGTCGGGCTCCTCCATGCGTCCGAGACCTGACTCACCTTCGGCGAGGGGTCCTGTTGCCGGTCCGACCCTGGTGACACCCGCCGTCTCGACCAAAGCTATGTTCGCCTGCGTTGCCGGATTGTTCCACATCCGTGTGTTCATCGCCGGAGCCACAAGCACGGGAGCCGATGCAGCCAACAAGGTCGCGGACGCCAGATCGTCGGCCAGTCCATGGGCCAGCTTTGCCAGAATATTTGCCGTTGCCGGTGCGACAACGATTGCATCCGCATCTCGACCCAATTCAATGTGCGCGAGTGGTTGATCCCATAGACCCCGGTGTACCGGCTGACCGGACAGTGCTTCGAACGTCACGGCCCCAACCATTTTCTCGGCAGCTTCCGTCATCAGGACCTGGACGTCCGCCCCGCATTCCGTAAGGCGGCGCAACAGGCTGACGCTCTTGTACGCCGAGATCCCGCCCGTCACGACGAGAAGTACACGTTTCCCGTCGAACGGCCTCAACTTAGTCCATCCCGTTGGGATCCATCGTGACCAGACGGTAGTCCAGGTCGCCGGAAGCCAGGGCCGCCAGTGCCATCGTGGTCAGCTTCTCCTTACCATACGGAGAACGTTCCAGGGGAAGTGCGTTCAGCTCACGTGCGTACTTCGCCGCCACGAGTACTGCCATGTAGCGGTCCGGGGCCGCATCGACCAGGTCTGCAGGCGAATAAATCCGCTTCTTCGTCGTAGCCATATTTTCTCCGTGTTATAGGCAATGTTGAATTCAGTTTCCTGACATCGTTTCCTGCAGTTCGGCCGCCAACTTGGCTGCCTCTTCCAATACTGAGCTTCCCAGGTTCTGCACAGAAGCCCTTTCGGCTACGATGATCGACTCAACGACATCCACTGTCGAGACCAGATCTTCATTAACCACAGCATAGTCGAATTCATCTACCGCTTCGAGTTCCGACAGTGCGGACTGCATCCGACGCTGGACAGCCATGGCGTCCTCGCTGCCGCGGCCATGTAGTCGCTCAAGCAGGCGCTCAGCACTCGGTGGCAGTAAGAATACCAGCACGGCGGACTCCACGTTCCGGCGCACGTGCCGGGCACCCTGGACATCGATATCCAACAATAGCGTCCGCCCTGATCCCATACACTCCGAGAGATTCGACTGCGGCGTCCCGTAATACTCTCCGTGAACCTCGGCCCATTCGAGCAGGTCACCGTTACGCGCCATCTCCTGGAACCGCTCCGTGGACACAAAATGGTAGTGTACACCGTCCACCTCTCCTGCCCGCGGCGCTCGAGTGGTTACAGAGATCGAAAACACGACATCCGTGCGTCGCTGCAGGAGTGCGTCGCAAACTGAAGTCTTCCCGCCACCCGAAGGTCCGGCAAGCACAAGCGGAAGCCCTGTGTCTCCGTGCATTATTCCACGTTCTCGATCTGTTCACGCATCGTTTCGAGTTCGTTCTTCATTTCGACTACACTATGCTGGATCGTCGAATCATTGGCCTTGGATCCGATCGTGTTGATCTCGCGAAGCAATTCCTGGCTCAGAAAGCCGAGTCGCTTGCCAACCGGCTCGGCGCCCGGAGCAGCCAGAAGGTCCTCGAACGCCCTGAGATGGGAACGGGCACGCACGAGTTCTTCTCCCAGATCCCACTTGTCCGCAAGAATGGCGATCTCGCGCGCCAGCCGATCCTCGTCCAAATCGAGTCGCTCGGTAAGCTCGGCGACGGCGGCACGCAGACGCTCGCGTTCTCTATCCAGGCGCAATGGAGAAAGATCCTCCACCTCGGTCAACCGTGCTTCGATGATTGCGAGCCGGGCCGTGAGGTCTTCACTAAGACGCTCCCCCTCCTTCTCGCGCATGGCGAGCAGCTGATCAATCGCCCGACTTGCCGCCGCCTTCAACCCCTCTGGATCAATCAGTTCGTTGAGCGATGGTGAACGCTCTACGAACAGGCGATCCGCCCGAGCGAGCAACGCGAGATCCACATCCCCCATGACGTCGTACCGCTCCCTTATGGTACGGAACCCGGCGAGCAAGGCTGTCACCCGTTGATCATTGACTTCAATGGTCGTTTCACCTGCCACAGCCCCATCGACACGCAGCGAAACGTCCACATGGCCACGACTGACCGCGGATGATACCAGGTTGCGCAAGATCACCTCTACCTCATCCAGGCCGGAAGGAAGACGCATATTCAACTTCAAGTGCCGAGAGTTCACTGAGCGCAGTTCAAGGCTGGCTTCAGCCGAACCAACAGGCAGCGAAGCCGCCCCGAATCCCGTCATACTTCGTATCATAGATAACCCGTAATATAGGCTGAAAAAGTCTTGTCTGCGAGCCGTCGGTTCCTGGTCAGTCCCGGAACTCCCACCGCAGGCCTATCGCCGACCGCGTGACAGGAAACTGTACGCCGGGAAGGTCCAACTGAGCGGTGCCGGCCGTATTGTCATAGCGCCAGAAGATGATGACGCCGACGATACGGATGCCAAGGTTCATGTCCCAGCTCGTTCGCGAAGGAATCAATACGGGATCGAAACTGCCGTCCCCGGGAACGGGTGGGGCCAGCCACGGATCCCGACGATTGAAGCCGAGACTGAGCCGGAACTCCAGATCACCTTCAAGAAACGTATCATGAAAAAACAGCTCCCCGCGGACTGAATTCTCGGGGATGAACAACGGCGTACGCGCGGCATCGATCTCATTGTGCCGAAAGAATCCTCGGATCCGCAACGGGCCCAGACCATCGAACAGCCAGCTCAGGGGCAGCACAGGTCCCGCAACGATGACCTCCAGGCCCGTGACGTTCACCTGTGGCTGAAAACTGCCTGCGATGTCGAACCCGGTTCCGAACGCCAGCTGCCGGTCCACGCGTTGATGTTCGGCTCGTCCCGTAAGGAGAAACTCTCCGAATGGCAATTCGACGCGTGCGGCGACTGCTTGAAACTGAACCGAGTCGGCGTGCACATCATCCGCCCGGACAAACGGCGCACCCCGCACTCCCGCACTCGCTTCTCCACCCACACGTACGTTCTTGAACGGGAGATCCAAGTCGATAGCGATCCGTCCCTCTCGAGTATTGAAATCTTCCCACGTGCCCACGCTGCCTGCCGCGGAAACAGTCAACCAGGAGACAGGACGAGCGCCCCCAGCCAGTCTGAAATCTGAAGACGGCAGAGAAGCATTGTCCGTAAATCGCGCGCCTGCACCCACCCAAGATCTATCCCATGTCGCTCGGATATCGAGCCCGCGATCTGCTACCTCATCCCGCCGGCTCGGCGTACCCGTCGAAACCTGTTCATCGAGGTCTCTCGTAGTTTCACCGATCCAGGCCGACACTTCCACGTGCTCTGTCGCCGCAAGGCGTCCCCCGAGTCCGATTCGACTCCGGCTCCCGGTCTCGAAATGACTGATGGCCCGCTCGAACGACCCGCCCTCATATTGCAACTCGATTCCGGAACGGCCGTCGCCCGGAATCCAAGCCATGCTTGCCCACACAGATTGGATGTCCGTTGGAAAGGCTCCACCCACGTCAAGCAGATCGAACGCAGCACTGAATGTAAAGTGCGACCCGACTCCATTGGCGAACACGAGACGCAGACCTTCCAGGCCTGGATCGCCCGTACCGGCTTCAACGCGTGAGTAAGCCCGCCGCTCGGTACGCCGTACCATCGTTATGTCGATTTCGAGGCCGGCCGCCCCTCTTCGTACGGCCACTTCGTCTATGGCCCCCAACGGTATCTGAGACATGTCCGGTTGAGAACCAATGATCGGAACGAGCGTCCTGCCATCCACTCGTATCTCGATGGCACCGGGACCAAAAGGCCCATCGAGCAGGTGGTGCGGACCACCGAAGAAGTTCGCACGTAGCAGCGTAATGCCAGGTACCATTTCCAGGACAAGCTCTGACAGCGAAATCGCGTTCGAGCGCCGAATCCGGCTCCTTCCCCAGGTGACGATTTCCCCAGCTACCGGAGCCGGCACGCGAGGGGGCTCGAATACGACGAATCGATTGGCAGCAGCCGAATCGACCAGCACACCGACCAGCTCATCCGGCAATTCGCCCACAAGCGTGTCCTGGACGGCCACCGAATCACCGACTAAGCTCGTATCCCTGGGCACTGCTTCCTGCGCAACCATCCACGCTGGAGTGACTAGCAGCGCACCGATGACGAGGAGGTAGAGTCGGGATCGAATCTCGAACATCTGGCTCCGTCAGTCCTGCATATGCTGAATGATCCTGTCGGCGAATTCGGAGGTCCTGGCAATCGTGGCCCCATCCATCTGCCGCTCGAGATCATACGTGACCACCTTGTCTGCGATTGTCTGTGTAATCGCTTTCACGATAGCCGTCGCAGCCTCCTGCCAGCCCATGTATTCCAGCATCATCACACCAGACAGGATCAGTGACGTGGGGTTTACCTTGTCCAGTCCGGCGTACTTCGGGGCGGTGCCGTGGGTCGCCTCGAACAGGGCAGCATTGTCTCCGATGTTCGCACCAGGCGCCATGCCCAGTCCACCCACCTGTGCGGCGCAAGCGTCAGACATGTAGTCGCCGTTCAGATTCGGAAGAGCCAGGTAATCGTATTCCGCCGGTCGCAATAGAATCTGTTGGAACATGGCGTCCGCGATTCGGTCCTTGATAACCAGTTTGCCCTCGGGCCGCTTTCCATCGAAGGCACTCCATAGCTCGGTTTCGGTAATCGTCCGGTCGCCAAAGTCATCGCGAGCCACCTCATACCCCCACTCGCGGAACGCTCCTTCCGTGTACTTCATGATATTCCCCTTGTGGACGATCGTAACAGATGGGACCCCGGCCTCAAGAGCATCGCGAATACACATGGTGACGAGACGCTTTGTGCCGAATTCGGAAATCGGTTTTACGCCGATACCGCTGCCCTCTCGAATCGAACACCCCATTTCATCATTGAGAAACGAGCGGACCTTCTCTACTGCCGGAGTACCCGCAGCCCATTCGATTCCAGCGTAAACGTCTTCGGTATTCTCCCGGTATATCACCACGTCGAGCAACTGCGGGTTTCGAACGGGAGACGGCGTCCCCTCGATCCAGCGTGAAGGTCGTACGCACGCATATAGATCTAGGATGCGACGCATTGTCACATTCAGCGAGCGGATTCCCCCACCTACCGGAGTGGTCAGCGGGCCCTTTATGGCAACGATGAATTCGCGAATCGCATCTATCGTCTCATCGGGTAGCCAGTCACCTGTGATCTCTTGCGCCTTCTCGCCCGCAAAGATCTCCATCCATCTGATTCGACGCGCGTCGTTGTACGCGACGGAAACACCCGCATCAAACACACGAACCGCTGCCGCCCAGATATCCGGTCCCATGCCGTCACCTTCGATGAACGGAATGATGGGTTGGTCTGGCACGATGAGCTCCCCTGACTCCATACGGATCGGCGAGCCATCCTCGGGAATAGAAGCGTGTTCAGGCGAAAAAGTCATATCAACTCCATCATTATCTTTCGATGCTAGCGTTGCTCAATCGGGATGTATGGCCGCTCAGATTCACCCGTGTAGCGGGCACGCGGCCGGATCAGTCTGTTGTCCCGGTGCTGCTCCATCACATGAGCTGCCCACCCACCGCAGCGACCAATGGCAAATAATGGCGTAAACAGGGCCAGCGGAATCCCAACGCTCCGATACACGGACGCACAATAGAAGTCGACGTTGCAATGCAGCCCCTTCTTGTCCAGCATCGCGACCTCGACTGCCCGAAACAGTTCATAGCTGGCTGAGTCTCCAGATGCCGCACCCAGCTCTTCGGCCATGCGTCTAAGGTGGGTGGCACGAGGATCCTCCCCTCGATAGACGCGATGCCCGAAGCCCATAATCTTGCGCTTTCCTGCGAACTCACGATCCAGGTATCCGTCTACCTTATCGACGCTCCCGATGGCATCCAGCATGCGCATCGCCTGCTCGTTGGCTCCGCCGTGCAGCGGACCTGACAATGCTGCGACTCCCGCCGTCACGGATGCATGCAGATCGGCCAGCGTCGAGGCGACCACACGACACGCGAACGTGGACGCGTTCAACCCGTGCTCAAGATACAGGAGCAAGGAAGTATCCAGAGCCTTGACCGAAACGTCGTCCGGCATGTCACCGGTAAGCATGCGTAGAAAATCGGCGGCCAACGACAGGTCCGGATCTGGATGGATAGGCTCGAAACCTAGGCTTATTCTATGATTCGCGGCTACCGCTACCGGCAGGTTGGATACGAGTCGGCCGGCCAGCTGCAAATCGGCTTCCGGGCTGCTTACGCCGGCCTCGCCGTCGATCCCCCCCAGTACGGAAACCGCCGTACGCATGACCGACATGGGCGGGGCGGTGGATGGAATCGCACGCAACACAGTCTCGAGTTCGGTCGGAAGCCGACGGTCCTGGGCCAACAGGCCCTCGAACGCGATGAGCGTCGCCCGGTTTGGGAGCTCTCCGTACCAGAGAAGGTAGAGCGCCTCCGTGAACGATCCCTGCCCCGCCAGAGCGCGGATGTCGTAGCCCCGATAGAACAGCCGACCCGCCTCGCCGTCGATGAAGCTGAGCGCCGAGTCGGCAGCCGTGATGCCGGCAAGGCCCCTCTCCGAGTCTGTCATCAGTGTCACCGTACTGTGTGTGTTTCCAATGGTTGTTTGAATGCGAGCGCAATCGGTATCCAACAACAGAGGGGCGCAACCCCTTCACCTGTCGGAGTTACGCCCCTCGCTCGAATCAATCGAGCGGCGATCTCTCAGCGAATCTCAGGGTCGGGCTTCGCCACGAGAAACTGGCTCATCAAATCTTCGGCCGACATCTCATCAAACGAACCGGCAGGCAACTGGATTCGGCGTTGCGGCTGAGTCGGGTCCGAAAAGCATACGAATAGGATCGCTTCACGGTCATCAGGCTTTTTCTTCATTTTGGGATCCGGCCAGAAGACGTCGCGCGTAGCCAACCAGGCCTTCCAGCGCCGTCCGCTCTCATCCTGCAAATGCCTTGTCATGCGCACCTCGTGGTCGAGACTGTCCTGGTTGGAAATCAATTTGTAAGAATAGCAGAACCATCTCGGAAAGTCCACCGGAGGATCGATGGCAGACATCACATGAAGTCACACAACATAACAAGCTGCAGTTAGTTTTATTACGGCAGGTCAGCGATCTTCATCCGACGGCAACTTGAGTCCCAACGCCACCCCAAGTCCAAATCCGGCGATGAGCAGGCCAAGCACGATCGTAATGAAGATATACATTCACTTCTCCCGGGTTCCGATGTATGCCGTCGTCTCCGCCGCAGGCAAACAATGGGCTCGTGCCGAGGCGGTGTCCAGAGGCGTGGCACCAGCCGGATTGCGATCCCCGATCCCTGTGCCTAATCTCTGCTGATACAGACACGGCGGTTGCCGCGGGAAGCATGACTCCGTCCCAGATTGGATGCAACGCATGTCGCGCACCGGAGAAATCATTCGAGAAGCCGATCAATACAGTGCCAGCAACTACGGCCCTCTTCCTGTTGTGTTGGATCGCGGTGAGGGATGTTTCGTGTGGGACGTAGACGGCCGGCGCTACCTTGATATGCTGGCTGCGTATTCGGCAGTAAACCAGGGCCATCGCCACCCAGGCATCATCCAGGCGCTTCATGACCAGGCCTCTCGCCTGACTCTCACCTCTCGGGCGTTTCATAACGACCAGATGGGACCATTCCTCAAATTGCTCTGTGAGGTCACGGGATTCGATCGTGCCCTCCCGATGAACACCGGTGCTGAAGCTGTTGAGACGGCGCTCAAGGTGGCGCGAAAGTGGGGCTACAAGATTAAAGGGGTCGCGGACGACCAGGCCGAGATTATCGTGTGCGAAAATAACTTTCACGGTCGGACCACGACGATCGTGGGCTTTTCCTCAGAGGCACAGTACCGGGACGGCTTCGGCCCGTTTACGCCTGGCTTTCGGACTATTCCCTATGGAAACGTGGAGGCCTTGGAGGCAGCGATCACAGAGCGGACCGTCGCCTTCCTGGTCGAACCCGTGCAGGGCGAGGGAGGCATCGTCATTCCCCCGGACGGATACATGACCCGGTGCCAGGAGATCTGCCGGTCTAACAGCGTGCTGCTGCTCAACGACGAAATCCAGACCGGTCTGGGCCGGACCGGAAAGATGTTCTGTGGTGACTGGGATGGCTCACGTGGAGACGTACTCATCGTTGGCAAGGCGTTGGGCGGTGGCGTTTATCCCGTGTCCGCGATCCTAGCGAATGATGACGTGATGCGCGTGTTTCATCCCGGCGATCATGGCTCGACATTTGGTGGCAACCCCCTCGGTGCTGCGGTGGGAAAGGCTGCCCTGGAAGTCATAGTCAACGAGGAGTTGCCGGCACGGTCGCTGGAATTGGGCGAATGGTTCGCCAACGAGCTCCGGTCGATAGACTCTCCACATATCGATCATGTGCGCGGACGCGGATTGATGATCGGCATCGTGATCAAGAATGAGTCTGGCCCTGCCCGACCATTCTGCGAGGCGCTGATGGAGAAAGGTATCCTGTGCAACGATACGCACCATCAGGTAATCCGGATTTCTCCTCCCCTCGTTATTACCCGGGAAATCCTGGAAGAGACACTCCCACACATTGCGGAGGTAACAGCGGGCGCCGGTCTGGCGGTCTGAGAAGGCGGCGCCAGAAAAGCTCTGGCATCAATCACTGGATTCCGAGGTCGCGGGTGTGACGACCACGTCATCAGCGCGCCGGGCCGACTTGATGATTATGGAAACAAGCGGCACGTCCCGGTACATGCCTGTGGTGCCAGTCGCACTGTTCGCAATTTTTCCGACCACATCCATACCCTCGATCACATGGCCGAATACGGCATACCCCCAGCCATCGGGGCGGGCCCCGTAGTCGAGCCTCGCGTTGTCGACCAGGTTGACGTAGAACTGTGAGCGTGCGCTGTGCGGAGGCTGCATGCGCGCCATTGCGACCGTACCCTTCAAATTGCGCAGCCCATTGTCCGATTCGTTCACGATCGCCCCCGCTGTCACTTCCCTCTCTTGCATGTCCGTCTCGTATCCACCCGTCTGGATCATGAATCCCGGGATCACCCGGTGAAAAATGAGGCCGTCATAGAAGCCTCCATCCACGTAAGTCAGAAAATTCTCCGTCGAAACCGGTGCCCTGTCCGAGTACAATTCGATCCGAATGTTGCCGAGATCCGTCTTGAGAATCACCGTGGGATGGGTCATCTCCATTTCCCCTCCAGTTGCGCAACCAGCGAGCGACAGTCCAGCAAGCGCGGCCGTAACAGCCAGTGCCCGCATCGTATCATTCGTCATGTGTCCGTACCCTCTCGCTCCGCGTCACACCCATGGCGGGTTATTACGGTCAGTCCTGCCTGCCTTCAAGTCTTGAATCCAGTCCATCTGCAAGCGCAGCACACCCATCACGTGATCAACGATCTGCTGAGACGCCTCACGCGAAGCGACCTCGGTCACGAACGCACTGTAGTCGATTGGCTTACCGAACACGATGTAGACCCGTTTGAATAACTTGGGCCATCGTGTATTGACAGGAAGAATCTCGTTCAGCCCATCGATGGTCACGGGTATTACGGTCGGTCGATCTTTCAAAATTACGACACCCGCCCCAGGCCGACCTTCCTCGATGCTCCCCGTTCGCGTTCGGGTTCCCTCGGGAAACAAGATCATCGTGCCGGATTTCAGAGCGTGCAGCATCCGGTTGAGTGCGCCCAGATCGCGCCGTCTCCGCCGCACGGGGATGCACTTCCATTGGTCCGACCACCACGATTGCCACGGGTTCCGGTAAAAGAATTCTTCACCCGCTGGATTCCACGGAATGAGGTACGGCTTGACGAACGAAGGTCCGAAGTAGGCGGTGAACCCGACAAAAAAACTGTCGATCAGAGACTGGTGATTGGAAATCAGCAACGTGTTTCGGCACCTGGGAACATTTGATCTGCCGATCACGGTTGTCCGGTTCAGCACATAGAATAGAATGGCACCGAGAAGCACCGTAACATGCGTGACCAGGTAGCTGGTCAGTGGCCAGAAGAAATTGAACACCGGCCCCCTGTGGTCGGGCCTGTACGATCTGGGCATATGATCATGGTGAAGTTGAGTGTCGAGGAAAGCTGGATTCAAGACTCGTACGGTCGGATCAGCTAGACAAGATATCCAATGTCGCCCCCCGGAATGCCACCCGCGGGCTTTACCGGATTCAATGCAACCACTCGCCGCCTTCGGCGTGCCGAACCATATTGAATGGTACCGAAGAAGAAGCATATGGCACCCCGTCGCTACCGGTCGCACGCGGGGGCACCTGCACGAAAGGTTCTTATGTCTCGCGAAGGAATATACGACTCGTTTGGCTCCCGGCGGACCTTCACAACGCCAGCCGGTAGAACCGTGGTCATGTACGATATTCGAGCCCTTGAACGTCAGAAGATAGGTCGCGTGGACCGCCTGCCCTATTCGATCAAGCTCCTGCTCGAAAACCTCCTGCGGTATGAGGATGGCGATTCTGTCACGGCTGATGATATTGAGGCGGTGGCGTCCTGGGATCCTTCAAAGGAGCGAGAAATCGCATTCCGTCCGTCGCGGGTCATCCTGCAGGACTTCACGGGTGTGCCAGCTGTGGTCGACCTCGCCGCGATGCGTGACGCCATGGCAGCACTAGGTGGGGATCCCACCAGGATTAACCCCCAAATGCCGTCAGAATTGGTGATTGATCACTCTGTGCAAGTTGATTCGTTTGGCCGACTGGCCTCACTGCTGATTAACACGGAACGTGAGTTTGAACGAAACCACGAGCGGTACGCATTCCTGCGCTGGGGCCAGGAATCCTTCGAGAACTTCCGGGTCGTGCCGCCGAGTACGGGCATCGTTCACCAGGTCAACCTGGAGTATTTGGCCCGGGTCGTATTCGTGGAGCAGGAGGGTGACGAACTTCTTGCATATCCGGATACCGTTGTAGGCACGGACAGCCACACGACGATGATCAACGGCCTTGGCGTACTCGGCTGGGGTGTCGGAGGGATCGAGGCAGAGGCTGCGATGCTCGGCCAGGCGATAAGCCTGCTCATACCCGAGGTGGTCGGGTTCGGATTGAAGGGATCCCTTCCCGAAGGAGCTACGGCCACCGACCTCGTTTTGACAGTTACAGAAATGCTCCGGTCTCATGGCGTGGTGTCAAAGTTCGTCGAGTTTTTCGGCGATGGACTCCCTGCTCTGTCGCTCGCCGATCGAGCCACCCTGGGGAACATGTCGCCGGAGTTCGGCTCGACCTGCGCGATTTTCCCGATCGACGCCGAGACCCTGAACTATCTGCGGTTTACAGGACGGGACGCGGATCACGTCGATCTCGTCGAAGCCTATGCTCGCGAGATGGGGATGTTTCACGAGCCCGGTGTTGAAGATGCGGAATATACCAGCATCCTGGAGTTGGACCTTTCGACCGTGGAGCCGAGCATCGCAGGCCCAAAGCTCCCGCAGCAGAGAATCCCGCTCAAGGACTCCAAACCGGCATTCGAGGCCTGGCTCGCCGACAGCAGTTCGACCAATGGTTCGGACTCTGCCGTCCACGACTGGGAGGCCGAGGGTGGAGATCCCGCCGGTGATCCGGCCGAGGCGACAGCACCCGCCGGTGTGACTCGGCCGCGCTCAGCAGTGCCGACCGTCTGGGAATCGCTCGATGGCACCCGGACAGAGTTTGTGCTGCAGGATGGCGCAGTGGTCATCGCTGCCATCACGAGCTGCACCAATACATCGAATCCGAGCGTGATGGTAGGGGCTGGACTCCTCGCTCAAAAAGCGGTTGAAGCTGGCCTGGAGCGACAGCCCTGGGTGAAGACCAGCCTTGCACCGGGCTCGAAGGTCGTCACAGAATATTTGAACAAGGCCGGGCTTACGCCGTTCCTCGAGCAACTCGGTTTCAACACCGTTGGATACGGTTGTACCACATGCATCGGCAACAGCGGCCCGTTGCCCGAACCGATCTCCCGGTCAATTCACCTGGGCGAACTCACCGTGTGTGCCGTTCTTTCGGGCAACCGCAATTTCGAGGGCCGGATCAATCCTGACACCAGGGCCAATTATCTGGCTTCGCCACCACTCGTGGTGGCCTACGCGCTGGCAGGCCGGATGGATATCGATCTGTATTCAGAGCCTCTGGGTACCGGATCAGACGGGCAGCAGGTGTTTCTCAGGGACATCTGGCCGTCACAGACCGAGATCCGAGATGTGGTGCGCAATGCTGTGACCACGGAGCAGTTCAGGCAGCAGTACGCTGATGTGTTCACCGGCAATGATGCCTGGCGGGCGTTACCCATACCGACCGGCGATCGGTATGACTGGAGTGATGATTCCACCTACGTGAGGCGCCCTCCGTTCTTTGAGAACATGAACCTGGAGCCTGAGCCCATTTCGGATCTTCACGACGCGCGCGTGCTCGTCTATGTAAGGGACTCGGTGACCACCGACCACATCTCGCCGGCAGGATCGATTTCCAAAGACTCGCCGGCAGCTCGGTATCTTCTCGATGCAGGAGTCGAGCAGCGAGACTTCAATTCGTACGGCTCACGAAGGGGAAACCACGAGGTGATGATGCGTGGCACCTTCGCCAACATTCGGCTGCGGAATCGTCTCATCCCAGGCGTCGAAGGAGGCTTTACGGCACATCTGCCGGACGGCGAGCAGATGTCCATCTTCGATGCCGCGATGGCGTATCGTAAGGATGGCGTCCCGTTGATTGTGCTGGCCGGCAAGGAGTACGGTACGGGCTCATCCCGCGATTGGGCGGCAAAGGGTCCCGCACTGCTGGGAGTACGAGCGGTGATCGCTGCGGGCTACGAGCGCATACACCGAAGTAACCTGCTCGGCATGGGAATCCTTCCCCTGCAGTTCCCCGATGGAAGAGTCGCGGACGACTTCGGTCTCGACGGAACCGAAGTGTACGACATTGACGGCCTGGCCGATGGTCTCAGGGCCGGCGGAACTGTCCGCGTTTCAGCACGATCTGATGACGCTGAGCCGATCGTGTTTGAGGCCGACGTGCGAATCGATACGGAAGTCGAACTCACCTATTACCAGAACGGAGGCATCCTGCAGACTGTCCTGCGGCAGATGTTGGAGAATTGACGACGCAGGACTCTCTCTTGTCGTAGTATGTCTGCTCGCAGCAGGATGTGCGGGCACCAAACACCACGCCCCCCGAACCGATCAACAACGAGTCGTTGCCGGACTGACCCGGTAGTCTACATCCGCTTGTAGCTCGGGCCACTGCCTCCCTCCCGGGGAGTCCAGCGCGGTCCGAGCACATCGGTCGCTCGACAGTCGATGCAGTTGGGGGCATTGATCACGAGGCCCTCCGCCGACCACTCGTAGACGCCAGCCGGACACAGATGCGAATAGAGCTCGCCTACTTCCTGGGGGATATCCTCTGCGGCAAGCAGGTGTGACGGTACGTCATCCCGCGTCGCGTTGCCCGAGCGGAAGACAGCGTCGAGTTTGCTGAACGTGAGTTCCCCGTCCGGCCGAAACGGCTTGGCTGGCATAGTTCGTTTCGGTTCGTCCGCATCCGATTCCACTGCGATTCGCCCGCCGGGAATTCTCCCCTTCGTGACTATCGCCAGACTGCTCTTGAGACCGCCGACATAGAATCCTGACTTGAACGAGAGACGCAGATTCCGTCTTTCGTAAAGTTCTTGCATGACCTGGCTGTCACGCACGGTCTTGTCGTATGAGGCCAGGCTCGCCGCATCCGTACGATCAACCTTCAGAGCCGAATAGATCGCTCGCGCGGCGTACATGCCGGAATACATCGCGTAGTGGATTCCTTTCAGCGAGGCAACATCGACAAGACCCGCGGCATCACCCGCCACAATCAGGCCGTCGCCTGACAACCGCTCAGGAATCGAGTAGTAACCGCCTTCGGGAATGGTCCGAGCTCCCCACTCCACCATTTCTCCCCCATCAAGGACATCGCGAAACAGCGGGTGCTGTTTCAGTGCTTGCAACAGCTCGTGTACGTCGAGCGTCGTCTGACGATAGTCGAGTCCGACGACCAATCCGAGTGACACAATTCCCTCACCCATCGGATACATCCAGGACCCGCCGAAAGCATCCCTCGGCAACGGATAGCCAAGCGTATGGATTACGGTCTCGAGAGATCGGGGCACCTGCCACAGCTCCTTCACTCCGAGAGCGTAGATCTGCGGGTTGGGCGAACTGATTCCTTGCTCTGTCATCCACGCCTGGGTCAGGGGGCCACGCGAGCCCTCCGTCAGCACCGTCACTCGAGCCGTGACGTCCGTCGGCGGCATGTAGTCGCCTTCCGGCGTTCCATCGCGCCCCAGGCCCGAAGGTACCGTCCTGACTCCGACTACCCGCCCTTCGTCCATCAACAGGGAATCAGCAGGAAAGCCCGTAAACACATTGACCCCCGCCTCCTCAGCTCGTTCACCCATCCATCTGACGATTTCGCAGATCGATGCAATGTGGTGGCCGTGGTTCTGCATTGGGGGAGGTGTTGGAATGCGTATCTTTCGACCCTCCGTCAACACATAGACTCTCTCCGCAGGCACGGCTCCGCGCAGGGGCAGGTCAGCGATTGCGATATCGGGAAACAACTCCCGCATCGGACTGATGTCCACGACGGCGCCTGACAGGCAGTGCTCTCCCAGGGCCAATGCCTTTTCAAGTACGCCAATCTCTATGTCTCGCAGCTCCTCATCGTCTCTTACCAGCCTGGCGAGCTCGACGGCTCCGGCCAGGCCTGCAGGCCCGCCCCCGACGAACAGGACATCCATCGGCACCGATTCGTCGTCGGGCGAAGTTCGGACTATGAGCCGATCCATCGGAAGGGGGGTCTGGAAGTGCCCGGGTACAATGAATCCGTCGGGGGTTCTTTTCGAAATCATATGTCGTTCGCTCATGAAGACCGGGTATCGGCAACTGCGCGCCTTGCGCTGTCTGGTCAGGAACGGCCAAAATGACGCGCGGCAGGATACGTGTCCAGCATCAGGTTGAGATCTTACTCAGGGGAACATGGTCGGAGATTCCAGCACCGTCCGAACCTTTGGCAGCAACCGTGTCTCTCGGGGGCTCGTGGATTTCTTGCGCGCCGAAGCGTCCGGCGGCCTGATCATGCTCGGAGCCACAGCTGTCGCGCTCGTGGTCGCAAACACGGATCTCGTTCACACATACCGCGACTTCCTCCACCAGCAAGCGGGGATATGGCTGGGACCCTGGTCGCTTGAGTTGTCCCTGCAGCACTGGGTCAACGACGGACTCATGACCATATTCTTCTTTCTGGTTGGACTGGAGATCAAGAGAGAATTCTTGTTCGGTGAGCTGGCTTCGGCTCGACGCGCAGCGCTTCCCGTGGTAGCGGCAGTGGGAGGCGCCGTCGTCCCTGCCGGTCTGTTTCTTCTGCTCAATGCAGGTGGCCCCCATGCCCGTGGTTGGGGCATCCCGATGGCTACGGACATTGCTTTCGCCGTTACCATCCTGGTTCTTCTGGGAAAGAGAGCACCGCTGTGGCTCAAGTCGTTCGTCACGGCACTCGCAATCGCCGACGACCTCATGGCAGTTCTGGTCATTGCGGTGTTTTATACCGCGTCCCTCGATCTTACGACCCTCGCGTACGCGGGCGTTGTGGTAGGTGCCCTTGCTGCAGCCAACTTGCTCAGCGTCCAGCGGCCGGCGGTCTATGTCAGTCTGACCGTGCTACTCTGGTATTTCGTGCTCCAGTCGGGGATTCACGCGACGATCGCCGGTGTCATTGCTGCGGCCTTTGTTCCGGCTACCCGTCGCACCCCCCTGCCGACAGGGTCCGCTTCATCGCGAGAAATTCGGCAGGGGCTCGATGTGCTTGAGAGTACACCGGAGCATCAAGAAGAATGGGAAGTCGTTGATGAACGCGAAGCCGAATTGGATCACATCGCGGTAGCCGCCGCCCGACTCAGCGCGCCGCTCTACCGCCTTGAACACGCGATCCATCCCTGGTCGGCCTTTGTAGTGCTGCCGATCTTCGCCCTGTTCAATGCGGGGGTTACAATCCCGTTTGAAGCCTTGGGCCAGGCACTGCGAAACCCGCTGGCTCTGGGCATCATGCTAGGCCTGTTCCTGGGCAAACAGGTTGGCATCACGTGCTTCACGTGGCTCGTCATACGACTGGGTTTGGGTCAAATGCCTGTGGGAGCAACCTGGCGTCAGTTGTGGGGGGGTGCGGCACTCGGGGGAATCGGGTTTACAATGTCTATCTTCATTGCGTCGCTGGCATTCGGCGAATCAGCTGAGCTCGAACTGGCGAAACTGGCCATCCTCATCGGTTCATTCATCTCGGCGGTGTTCGGGGTGATGCTTCTCCGATACACGCCCACTGACCTGGCTACCGATGCGTAGACTACTGGAATGGATTGGAAACGGCGCCGTATATCTGCTATGGCTACTCGTGGTTGTGGCATGGTTTCCGCTAGTGGCGGTCGTATTCCTGTGCACCGCATGGTGGGACAAGCGGCGTTGGTTCACGGGACGGGCCTTCCGGCTCGGAACCAGACTACTCGTCGGCCTGAATCCCTGGTGGAGCGTTAGAGTCGAAGGCCAGTTGCCGTCGAGATCCAGCGAGCCCTTCGTCGCCGTATGCAATCACGAGTCGATGGCGGACATCCTGCTTATCGGAACCCTCCCCTTTGACATGAAGTGGTTGTCCAAGGAGCAGATTGCTCGCATGCCGTTCCTTGGCTGGATGATGTGGATGGCCGGTGACATAGTAGTCAAACGCTCCGATGCGAGGAGTCGCGGACAATCATTCGACCGAATGGTGGCATGGATCGAACGTGGCGCGTCGATCATGATCTTCCCTGAGGGTACTCGCACCCGGACCGGAGAACTGCTGCCGTTCCGAGATGGAGCGTTCCGCCTGGCGCTCGAAACAGGGCGACCGATCCAACCACTCAGCGTAAGTGGGACCCGCAAGGCTATTCAAGCGGACTCTGCCCTGTTCGGGCGGGCGAAGGTGACCGTCCGCATTTTGGAACAGGTTTCCGTCGAGGGTATGGGCCTGGATGATATCGATGAACTGCGCGCCCGGGTTCGGTCGATGATCGAGGCCGCGCGCGACGCCTGAGTCGCACCGTCCGGGTACGGCATTCTGTTATGGTGTGTTCAACCGCCCGGCTTCACGCAGTAGCTCGAGCGCGCGGTCGACCGGAAGCCCTTCCACTGACCCCAGGAAACCCGAAGTCGTTCTTGCGGCAAACAGCGAGGCAACGATCGCTTCTTCTGTTGCTTCCATCACGCCGACGAATAACTGACTGAGCAAGCCACCTCTACGGTCGGGTGCGGCGTCACTGACCGTGAAGGCGATCGCGTAGTCTCCAGACCCGTGCGACAGCGACGCTCCAGTACGGGACAGTCCACCGAATGCTCGGGAGGCGAGCCGCTCCAATTGCCGATGATCCAGCGGGACATCTGTAGCGATCACGATCATGATCGATCCACCGCCAGCCACATCGTGCGGAGGACTAATCCCGAGAAGTCTGCCCACTGGGACACCATCGATGATATGTGACCCGCCGAAATTCGTCTGCACGAGAACACCGACCGTAAAGACGCCATCATTTGCCGTGACGCGTCGTGACGCCGTGCCGATCCCCCCCTTATAACCAAGGGCACGCGTACCGGTGCCTGCACCGACTGCACCTTCTGCGACGGGACCGGAATCAGCATCGCGGAGTGCGGCCCTGACCTCCCGGGGCCCGATCGGCCGCGCCCGAACATCGCTCAGGAAACCGTCATTCGTTTCCCCGACCACCGGGTTGATCGATCGGATGCTCTCGTTTCCTCTTGTCAACAGGAGAGTGTCGACCAGCGCGTCTGCAGCGCGAAATACGCTCAGAGTCCCCGTGAGTAGAATCGGAGTTTCCAACTCTCCAAGTTCCTGTACCTGACTAAGGCCCACAAGCTTTCCGAATCCATTGCCTACGACGATCGCGGCCCGAACCCGATCGCGAAACAAGTCGCCGTCGTGCGGAAGGATGGCCGTGACTCCCGTGCGAATGGAATCGCCCCGAATCAGTGTCGCATGGCCTACCAGGACTCCGGGCACATCCGTGATCGCGTTCCATTGCCCGGTCGGCAAGGTGCCGATCTCGACTCCAGCCTCTCGAGGCCGCACATGCTCCTGCGCATCGCCGGAAATGGCAAAAACGGCCAGGTAGACAAGGCAGAGAGAAAAACCGCGCCTTACGGTCGAGGACACCCGGACCTTTCGAATTCGCGTTCGACGTCCTGGACGCCGAGATAGAGTCGCTCATCGCGGGCAGCCAGATCGGCAGGGAGCTCACCAGGATATCCAGCTTTGTATCGAGAGTTGTACTCGATCCACGCGTCTTCGACGATAACAAAAGCCACTTGCAAGTTTTCGCACGTGGCGGTCCCGTCGTCCATGGCGACCACCGAACCATAGAATCGGCTGATCGTTGACAGCATCTCCTGGCTCTGCTGTTCAAGCTGTTCCCTCGACACAGGACCGGCCACGGCCGAGTCTCCCGGCGCCCCGCCAGGTGCACCGTTCTGCAAATCCGATCCCGCCTGGGTCTGTGTGCCATCGGTGGACGCGTTGCGAACTCCTGCCGATTCCGGACCGGAATCACCTACGAAGGAAACCAGGCCAAAGATTACTGCCGCGGCAACGACCAGTCCACCGATCCCGAGGGCAAGCATGCGCCGTTTTCTGTCCGTCTCGCCTTCAAATCCTACGACAAGATTCCTGAATCGCCTGCTTGGAACTCGAACAGGTGATTCCGATTCAGCCCCCGGTCCAGCAGCCTGGAGAACATCGGAAGCCGGCATCGTTTCAGGATGAGGTGCCGGCTCCTCGACAAAGAGATCCGCATGCTCTTCTTCACCCGGCATGGATTCGACGGCTGGCCCGGTTTCCGTATCGGTCACATCATCCGGAATGTCGTCGATAACCTCCTCCGCCGCGTCCTCATCCCGGACATCAACTGCTTCAGCCTCGATCAGATCCATTTCGAATCCGTCGTCGAGCAGGTTTGCCTCGTCGGATATCGATTCGGGTAACTCCACATCCTCCCGCGAAGCGTCCAGATCCCAATCGATCGCTGACCCTCCTTCGGCCGCCGGCTCTACATCAACTTCGGGTTCAGCTTCTACTTCGGGTTCAGGTTCGACTTCAGGTTCGACTTCAGGTTCGATCTCGACCTCGGCCACCGGCTCTACATCAACTTCGGGTTCAGCCTCTACTTCGGGCTCCGGCTCGGCTTCGGGTTCCAGTTCGACTTCAGGTTCGATCTCGACCTCGGCCACCGGCTCTACATCAACTTCGGGTTCAGCTTCTACTTCGACTTCAGGTTCGACTTCAGGTTCGACTTCGACCTCGGCCTCCGGTTCGGCCACAGCCTCAGTGTCCGATTCGACATCAAACGACTGTGTGGGCAGAGACTCGACATCAGGTACTGGATCCACCGGGGCCGGCTCCACGAGTTCGGGACGAGCGGGAGGCTCGGATTGCACTTCATCGACCGTTGTATAATTCTCCCAGTCCAGATACGAGCGCTTCACTCCCCGAGGCAGCAACGACTCATTGCTCGCCATCTCATAAAACGGAAACGGGAGGTCTGAGGAAATTCCCGATGGCGTAGAGCGGAAGCATCCCCCTTTGGAATGGGATCCGTCTCCAACGAACAGGAAGGCGCATTGCCAGGGTTCGGTGAAGCGTTCCCTGTGAGTGGCCAGGTCCTGCTGGGAGAGCTCTACTGGCCCATCCAGGTGCCGATGGTACCATCCCACCAGGATTCCTCGGTGACGGTCGACCTCAAGTCGGAGGGCCACTCCAGCTTCACGAGAGATCTGTTCACTTCCAATCTCATCGAACTCGAATCGTGCACGAACGGCGCGTGTCACGATGACGAACCTTCTATTCGCAGTGGGATCTTCGCAGAGATCTCCAACAAGATAGCCGAATGGTACCTGTGTGGTCGGGGTCTCCCACACGTGTTCGTGCATCGCAAGCCACGCTCGCTGATCCACAAAAATCTCGTACGAGGACGACACCAGATCGTGAGGTGGTGCGGGTACGGGTTTCCAGTACACGCTTCTCAGCAATGGTCGCGATGTCCAGATGTGGTATGCATCGGTGTCCGGTTGGCGTTCTTGTGGAACTTGCCAACTCGGAACTCCCTGGCCACGGTCCTGCTCGTTCTCGCTCATTCACCCTTTCGTGTGGCCGCAGCTCCACCTTCGATCGAGTCCTTGGCGGCGCTGTGCCCAAGCCGCCCTCCAGAACCTCCCCTTACTCAGGAAAGATGCCCCTTCCGTGTCGCAAGCGGCAAGTACATCACGCGTTGACACGGACCCGGCAATTCGCGACTCTCGCGATGATAACACGGACGTTGAAACCGCCTTGGGAGGCAATCGTGATGCGAATCTTGGCCCTTGCTTGGATTGCTTTGCTGGCGAACACAAATCTCGGATTGGCGCAGTTTCATGAGCAAACACCTGAAAAGGCCGGTTTTGGGGTAACAGCCGATCTCATCTTCGCCCAGATGGGTGGCGGTGCAAGCGACTCCGTGGGAACCGGATTCGGTGCAGCTGGATCTGCCTTCTTCCAACCAGCTGGTACACCGGTTCGGCTTGGGGCTGGCGCTTCCTACACACGCTTCACGACGGAAGGCTCGGGCGATGCTCTCAATAAGGTCAGCGTTTATGCACTGGCCGCGTTGCAGATCGCCGATCCGCTGACATCTGTCATTCCCTACATGCAGGGTACGGTCGGCTACACTCGCCTCAGTGATGATGAGCTTTGCAGCGAACTCATCTGCGGAACAGGCACAACGTTACGTGGTAAGGTGAGATCAGGTATCGAGCTTGGCATCATAGTGGGTGTCGACATCCCGATGACGGAGACTCTCAACATCGATGTGGCTGGTACCTTTTCCTGGCTTGGCCTCGGTGATCTCGAGGCAGGCGGAGCAACGATCGATGGGGCATCTGAGAACGGTTCGACATTCGGGATACGAGCTGGAATTACCGTGTTTCCGCGGTAGCTTGCGTCATTCGTAGCGCAGCGACTCGACTGGATCCAAGGCCGCGGCCCGCCGGGCTGGCAGGTAGCCTGCAGCAAAACCGATCATTACGAGAATTGACACGCAGGCGATGCTGATCGGCCATGACAGTTTCGGATTGGCAATGTACTGCATCGCCGGATTCTCGACCGGCATCAAGTCGATGAGGAACACGATACTCGCCGCCAGTACAAGACCCGTCAGACCGCCCATGAGTGAAATGGCCAGCGATTCAAACAGGAATTGCCGGCGAATGTGTTTCTGCTTCGCACCGACTGCCAACTTGATGCCGATTTCTTTCGTCCGTTCACGGACGACTACATACATGATGTTGGCCACGCCAACTCCGGCTACGAGAAGCGTGAACAGACCGACCAGGCCCAGAAAAATCTGGATTCCATAGCCGATCATGTTGGTTTCCTTCTCGCCTTCAAAAAAGTCCCACATCGGCAGGGCACTCTCATCCGTCGGATCGAATTTGAAGCGCGCGCCCAGCACCTCGTAGATCCGTTGCTTCGTCTCCACGGCTCGCTCGGCTGATCGCGGTTGCACGAGAAGATGATTCACGAATCGATCGCCGTAGATGGATGAAAACGTAGAGGCTGGAATGATCGCACGATTCATATCCGGGCCGTTACTGCTGCTGTCTTGAAATTTCGATTGCATCACACCGATGACCGTGAAGGGCATTCCATCGACATCCAATTGTTGGCCCACGGGATCCTCCGAGCCGAAGAGCCGATACGCAATGGAGTCTCCCAGAAAAACCACACGGCGGCGCTCATCGAGGTCTCGCTGATTGATGAACCTCCCTCCTACCTGCGGGAACATCTTCCGCATTTCGGTGAATGCCGGATATACGCCTTCCATGTACGTGGTAGTCTTCACGTCAGCATATCCAAGGGCGGTGCCCCACCGACCGTACGAGGGACTCACAAGATTTACCTCGTCAATCGACTTCTGAAGAAGACGTAAGTCGTCTTCGCCAAGTCGGATCCGGCGGCCCCGAGGCAGTCCCTGCCACGGCTTAGTGGTTGAACCACCATACACCATGAAAATCTTCTCGCCCGCATTTAGCAGGCCTGACGAGATGGATCGCCTGAGTCCCTCTCCGAAAGCGAGCAGAAGAACAACCGCAATCGTCCCCCACATCGTCGCGAACATGGTCAGTAGTGACCGCGTACGCTGTGCCTTGAGGTCGCCGATGAACTCGGCGAGCAGGATCTTCCACATGGTTCCGCTACCCATCCAGACCGGTCATTCTCGCAGACACTCCACGGGATCGAGCGCCGCCGCCCGTTTCGCCGGGAAGAAGCCGGCCAGGACCGCTACGAACATCAGCAGCGCCATGGTGATCATCGCCACCTTGCCCGAGATAACCGGCACGCCGACGAATTCGCGAATCGGAATGAATGCCATGAGTTTCACGATGCCGACCGATACGAGGAATCCCGTCGCCGCACCAATCGCTACGATTGCAGTGCTCTCCATGAAGAATTGCCTGAGGATGTCTGCTCTCGTGGCACCTACCGAGCGCTTGATGCCAATTTCTTTCGTCCGTTCCTTCACGACGATGTACATAATATTGGCAACGCCAATGCCACCAACGGTCAGCGTAAAAGTACCAACGATCAGGAAAAACATATTGAAGCCGAGGAATAGATACGAGAACATCTTTTCAAATTCAGCCGTATTCCAAACCCCGATAGCATCGAAATCTGTCGGGTCGAACCTGTACTTTTGGCCGAGGACGGAGTAGACCTGCTTCTCAACTGCCTCCGTCGCAGAACTGGCGGTTGTTCGAAAGATGATGTTGCTGACGAACCGCTGTCCGAACAGCACCCGATGCGTGCTCGCGGGAATGAACACTCGATCCCGGTCCCGCGAATTGTACGACGAATTCTGCTGCTTTGGACGCATCACCCCGATCACCGTAAACGGTGTGCCGCCAACCATCACCTGGCGTCCGACCACATCATCTTCTGTGTCTTCAAACAACAACTCACGGATGCGGTCACCCAGTACGATGACGCGGCGTCGTTGATCCAGATCGTCCTGGTTGATGAAACGTCCCCCCACGTCAGGGATCACATTTCGCAGGTAGGTATAGGACGGCCACACGCCCGTGATGTTGGGATTGGTGATGGAGCGCCCGTTACGCACGGGTGCGCTGCGCGAACTGTACTCCGGGCTGATCAGCACGATATCGGGAATCTGCTCCGCCAGAAGCAGAGCGTCGTCTTCATGGAGACGGATCTCGCGGCCGTCACCAAATCCGGCAAAAGGCTTCGTGGTCTCACCGCCAAACAGAATGACTACGCGGTCGCCAAGGCCGTGGAACCGCTTCATGGTCTGACGCTCTAGCCCGGTGCCGAAAGCGAGCAAGACTATGACAGCTACCGTACCCCATGTGACGCCGAGAAGCGTGAGGGCAGTGCGTAGTTTCTGGGCACGCACATCAGCCCACAGTTCGACGAAGGCCCGGCCAACCCGCCACATTTCAGCTGATTTCGCGCGGCGGTGGCTCGACGAGCTTTTCACCCTCTACCAGCCCGTGCAGCACCTCAATGTTGATTGCGTCACTCAGTCCCGTCTCAATGACTCGTTGTTCGGTCACTCCGCCCTCGCCAAGTATCGTGACTGTAGTCGTATCGCCAACCACCTCGGTGAGTCGTTCCGGAATGACCAGTACGCTGTCCCGGCGTTCGATGATGATGTCCGCGTTGGCCGAATATCCGGCCCTGAGCGAAACGCCGTGCACGTCCGTGAGCAGAATTTCGATCGGAAACACCGTGGCATTGTCTTCGTTACGGGCCTTAAGCGAAATGGAATAGACCTCGCCCTCTATCCGGGCTTCCGGGAGCGCCCCGATTTTGATCATGGCGGGCATGCCTTCGTTCAGGCGGCCGACGTCGATCTCATCCACAGTGCCCCGGAAGATGAGGTGGCTCATCTCCGCCATGGAGGCGAGTACGGTGCCCTCCTGGAAGCTGCTGAGTGGGACAACCGGGTCACCGCGTTCAACCCGCAATTCCAGGATGAACCCATCGATTGGGGACCGGATTACACCCTCGATATTGCGGTTGTTGATTCGGACACGACCAGTTTCAAGCAACGCGACGCGCTCGCGAGCCATCTGTAACTGCACGCGTGCCTGTTCGTAGTCGCGGTCGGCGTCTTCAAGCTCTTGCTGCGTAATAAACTCGCGCTCACGCAGTTCCTTCCTGCGCTCGAACCCGCGGCGCCGGTTCTCAAACTCAATCTCCCGCAGCTCAACCTGACGTTTCGCATCCGCAAGCTCGATCGGCGTCGGATTCGGCCTCACCTCGAGAATCGCTTGGCCGGCCTCGACGTACTCCCCTTCCTCGACCATCAGGCGTCCGACAACTCCGGCCACCTGCGACTTTATCTCAATCTCGATATCGGGCACGATGTTACCTATGGCCAGCGCCTTCTTGACGATCGAATCGCGGACGACATCCACCGTTCGAATATCAGCACTGCCATCACTACCGAGCACGCCCGCCACCACCAGTCCCCCACCGATGGTCAGAACGCCCACGACGGACAACGCTATCTTGGATCCGCGTTTCATAGTTGAGACTCCCTCTATTTCCAGCAGGTGCGTAACGGACGACTACCCCGGCTATGTGGGGTCGAAGATCACTACGACTACTGTGTGGGGAAGTTTCAGCCGGGTTGGGTTACCCTGACGACCTTCTGCGAGCAGGAAGCGTACGGTGGAGCACAGCCGAGACGGAATAAACGAGAGCCGCGAGCAGGATGATGGCTGGACCGGTGGGCACATCCAGAAAGAATACCGATGACAGCGCCCAGGAGAAGAAGAGACCGACCGTTATGCACACGGCACCGACAATCGTAGCCAAGATCATCATCGGAGCAAGAGAATCCGTCCAATGGCGGGCAATCGCCGCCGGCATCGTCAGCAAGGCAAGGACCAGAATTACGCCTACCACACGAATGAGAATCACGACAGTCGTCGCTACCAGAGCGAGTACAAGCAGGGACAGTGCCTCCACCGGCATTCCGATGACCCATGCGAATTCTTCGTCAAATGCTACGGCTTCGAGTCGCCGAAACAGGACGATCACTATGCCAACGATGGCCAGATCCAAGCCGGCGATTAATAACAAGAACCGAGCCGGCACGAACAGGATATTCCCGAACAGGTAGCCCATGAGATCCGGCTCCGATCCAGGGGCCAGTGCAATGAACACGATCCCCAGGGCCATGCCGATCGCCCAGACCATGGCGATCAATGTATCGATTCCCTGCTTTAGTCTCCGCTCCGCAACTTCAACGCCGAACGCCGACGCCAGTCCGAATCCCAGCGCACCGAGAGTCGGATCAAACCCCAAGAGATATCCCAATCCTACGCCACCGAAGGCCGCGTGGGCCAGCCCGCCTGAAATCGACGCGATACCGCGCACGACTACAAATGTCCCCACTATACCGCAAGCAATGGAAGCCAGGAGACCGGCGATCAGCGCCCGCTGAAAAAACGGATATGACAGTGCCTCGGCGATCAACTGTCGGCTCCCTCGTGTTGCTCGAGAACCCGATGAGGATGTCCATGGGCCACGAGATCAACCGGACAACCATACGCCGCTTCTATCATCTCCGGTGTCAGATGCTTTGAATGGTGGTAGTGCATCTCGACGTTGAGGCAGGCAATCGTGCGAACATGGCGGGAGATGACTCCAATGTCGTGTGAGACGAGTACAACCGTGATTTTCTCAGCAAGTTCCTCCAGCAATTCATACACGGACCGACCAATTCTCGTATCCAGACTCGCCGTAGGTTCATCCAGCAGGAGAAGCCTCGGCTCGGTCACCAGCGCACGAGCAATCAGCGCCCGCTGCAACTGTCCCCCGCTAAGCGAACCCATCTGGCGATCAGCCACTTCGTGCAGCTCCACCTGCTCGAGTGCACGATCCACCGCATCGTTCGCCACCGTGTCCCTCATACGGCCCCGCCCCAGGGTGCCCATCGTTACGGCTGTCCGCACTCGAATCGGAAACGAGCGATCAAAATGCGCATACTGCGGAACGTACCCGACTAACCCGCGCGCCTCGTCTGGAGACACGCCAAGAACACGAATCGAACCGGAACCCGGCCGAAGCAATCCCAGGATCAGTTTGAGTAGCGTCGTCTTTCCGCCGGCATTCGGGCCGATAATTCCGACGAAATCGCCCTCATAAAAGTCGAAGCTGACGTCCCGCAGGACATCCACTCCCGCATAGGTGAAGCTCACGCGTTCAAGCGATACGACCACGGGGGTATTCATCGCGGCGCCTGTTGTTCGAACTCGTCTACCAGGGCCGATGTCGCGCTCTCGATGAGAAGCACGGGATCGAGGCCCAATGGATCCAGGGTCACCACGGTTGCTCCCAGTTCCTCGGCGATCAGTATCGCCGACGCGGGGTTGAATTGCGGTTGAACAAAAATGGTCTGCACCCCCTGCGACCTGCCAAGACGGATCAACTCCGCGATCCTCGACGCGCCCGGATCCCCCGTGCCATGGGACTGAATCGACATCTGTTGAAGATTGTTGTCGTGCGCAAGATAGCCCCACGCCGGATGCAGAACGAAGAACATTCTACCTTTGTAGCGTGCCAGTCGCAGTGCTGTCGAGTCTGCCGTTCTCTGGAGGCGGGCCTCAAAACTCTCAAGATTGGCTGCAATCTCATCGCTGTGCAGGGGAAGAATTCCGGTCAGAGCACTAGCTGTTGCGACGGCTGCTACTGCCAGGCAGCGAGTCGACAGCCAGACGTGAGGATCATCGTCGTGCAACGGGCAGTGTTCGAACAGGGGCACTCGAATCGCGGAAGAACCCGCCAGTGCTCCATCCAACCATGTCCTCTCGAACATGAATTCCGGATGACCGATCTCCAGATACAGCCGGGCGACCGCCATGCTGCGAAGTGCCCGTATGGACGGCTGGTGAGTAGCGGGGTTGGCCCCGGGGGGCACAAGAACTACTACCTCCACAAGCCCTTCGGGTGCGAGCGCATCTACGAGACCCGCCAGGGGAGGCACCGGGACGGCGACAATTACGGCGTCCTGCTGCGCATCCCCCGACTCTCCCGCACAAGCTGGCAGGATCAGCGCGAGTCCGACGACGCGAAACACGCCATGCCGGCAAATACGTTCCCTTAGCATCCCGCAATCTATGCCGCACCAACGAATTCCTGCGAGGCCCGACAGTTGTCGATAGTTTGGCGCCTGAGCAGCGGGACTGGTTTATCCGGCTGTCCACGTCGATGGACGGGAACAGGAGATCAATGCTTGTAAGCGTCAGCCAATTTCGCATCCTGTTCATCCGAATCCTCAGATTCGGCTACCCGCTGCTCGCCACTGCATGGCTATCAGCGTGCACAACCACCACTTCATCCGCGGATCCTGACCCTCCGCTTCCCGTGGTCCTGCTCGTCTCTATCGACGGGTTCAGGGCGGATTACCTCGATTCTGACCTGACGCCAAATCTCAACACATTGGCAAGTCGAGGTGTACGGGCGGAGGCACTCGTTCCCTCATTCCCTACGAAGACATTTCCCAACCACTACACGATGGTTACCGGCCTCCGACCTGATCATCATGGTCTCGTCGGCAACAACATGTGGGATCCGGAGATGGAGAGTAGCTACAGCCTCGGCGACCGCGAGGCCGTTCAAAATCCAGCTTGGTATGGAGGGACTCCGGTATGGGTGACGGCGGAGCAGGCTGGCCTGGCAACCGCACCACTGTTCTGGCCTGGTTCTGAAGCTCCAATCCACGGTGTCCGCCCCCAACACTGGCTCCCATACGACGGCGACATGACACACGAAGCACGTATCGACTGGGTGCTCGATCGACTCTCTGCCACCGGCACTGATCGTGTCCGATTTGCGACTCTCTACTTCGATGACGTGGATGTAGCCGGCCACGGGTTCGGCCCGGGCTCAACAGAGGTGGCCAGGGCAGTCGCACGCATTGACTCGTCCATCGGTCTATTGCTCGAGTCTCTCCGGTCTCGCGGACTCGACGAGATCGACCTGATCATCGTCTCGGACCACGGCATGAGCCGTCTATCTCGGGATCGCATGATTTTCATCGACGACTACATTAATCCGGATTCGGTGCGCATCGTGGATTGGAGCCCGGTGCTGGCGCTCTGGCCCGACTCGGCACAAGAGTCGTCCGTATACGAGGCGCTGCGTGGTGCCCACCCGAACCTGCATGTGTACCTACGCCACGAAATTCCGCCCGACTTGGGATTCGGTTCTCATCCACGTGTCGCGCCGATCATTGGACTCGCGGACCCGGGCTGGTCGATTTCGACGCGTGACTACTTTCGCCGCAATACAGGTCGGTTTCAGGGCGGCAATCATGGGTACGATCCGCGATCAGGTGATATGCGCGCCCTGTTCATTGCAGCAGGTCCCGGGTTCAGGCCAGGAATGGTCATTCCGCCGTTTCCCAACGTCGACGTCTATGAGGTGATCATGACGATTCTCGGCCTTACCCCGACTCCCGGTGATGGCGACCTGGACCGAGTAAAGGCAATGCTGCAGTAATCGGCGGGCAACAAGGAACCGGGAAAGGCTCGAAAGCCTTCCCCGGTTCCGGTCCATCCGACCACTGAGCGAACTCAGCTGATCTTTACGACGTTCTTCGCCTTCGGACCCCTGCCCTCTTCAGCCAGATCAAATTCAACCGTGTCGCCTTCTTCCAACGTACGGAAGCCCTCGGACTGAATCTCCGAGAAATGGACGAACGCATCCCGTGCTCCATCGTCAAATGAGACGAAGCCGAATCCCTTGTCATTGTTGAACCACTTAATGGTTCCCGTCGTGCGCGACATCGAGTACATCTCCTGCTTAGATCCTAGGTACGGCGTACATCCCCAAATTCTCTTGAAAACGACGCCTCTTCCGTAAGCCGGCCCTTCGGTCGGCGATCCTCGCCGTTCCGGTGTCCTCCTGGACTCGACAAGAAAAATGCCCCCGCTGCTACAACGGCGGAGGCTTAGATCCTCGTCATCCGTATCATCGGCAAATCACAGGGCAAAAGATAACCCTGGAAGTCCCGGTGTCAACAATGGCGCATGGCTGGGAAATGTCGCCGGAAAAGGAAGTCGGGCCTCGGAGCATACTCCGCGGCCCGACTTCCAGCTCCCTGACCAGGAAGGGCAAACGGCTCAGGCCTCACAACCCGGCATCTTTCAGCCGAGCACCCGAACTGTCTGAATATGAAACGACTCATCACGCCGTTTTGTGACACTCCGACCGAAACTGAGCGTATGGCTTGTCGCCAACCTCTACGCCAAGCACCTTAGGTTGATAACCCCTTCCGCCAAGGATTCAGCCGAATGACCGTACAAGAGTCTCTAGCCTTCGGCAGCGCCCTGTTCCTGGGCGCATTCGTTATCGCAATCTTCGCGTTGAACCGTATCGGGCGAGACCTCGTTCGTACTTTGGAGGAGCAGCAGCCCAGTCTGTATAATGAATTTGGCCGGCCAATGCCCACACTGCTTCCGTCTTCTCGCCGAACGAAATTTGATGAATTCATCATGCAACGCCGGTACGATCTCATTCTCGACACCGGCCTGGCCAATAAATTCGCGCGGATGCGTAAGCTGGAATTCCGCCTATTAGCCCTGGCGATCGTCGCCCTCATTTCTCTGGCCAGTGCGCTGATGGGTCTTTAGGCCGCCGCTTCCCCTCCTGCCTGCCAAACAGCGGAACCTCGAAACTGCTGGGCAAAGTACGGCCAAAGTGAGGAAGAATCCGACCTATGCATAGTCTGGTAAGTCCTTATGCCGGAGGGGGGACTCGAACCCCCAAGGGATTGCTCCCACCGGATTTTGAGTCGCCAGCCACTCCCGGACTATGGGGTACTACAGGGTACTATAGGGTAGAAGTCTCCGGTATTCAGCTTCGATGGATTCTCCTTGATACCCCATGGTACACTTCTGACGGGCACAGTACGGGCACAGTCCGATATGCCGCACACGCGTCCCTGTCACCCGCACGTCAGAGCTTCAACGACATTGACAGTACGAACCCACCCGGCTGCGGCATGAGGCTCACCCGGGGCACGGACGTTTCTTCCCACCTGGGGGACCTGATCGCGAGCCCGACAATGCCTCCGAGCGCGGCGCCGGCTGCCGAAGTCACTGCTATGAATAAAGCGACGTCCCTGGTCCTTGCGGTCGTGCCGGGGTCGGACAAACCGATCAAGAGGTATACTCCGAACGCACCTCCAACTAATGTGCCAATTAACGCCCCCGTGCCCGCATGCGATCTCGAACCACGGGCCACCTCCATCATCTGGACTGATTCGAATCGGATCACCTGTCCGGCGCGTCCTTCCGCGTCCCGCAGAGTGATGGAAGCAGAGTCAACCGAAAAGATGGTGCCCGTGACTGGCCTGAGGACCCCGGCGGCCGTCACGCGGACCCGCGCACCGGGCTGGATCGCCTCCTGGGCGACCAGACCCGACGCGGGCAGCAGCGATGCGAGCGAGAGCAGTGCAAACCACCTGGAGTTCATCGGAGCCTCCTGTGTTTGGTGTCTGCTCCGAAGAATTAGAAACGCGGTCAAGCGGAAGTCAAGCAGGAAGTCGGGGGTGGGGTCGTGAACCTGACAGGATCCCCTTCCCTCGGCCCCATTCCGAGCCGCACGCAGGGGATTTCTGATCCGCAGCGGGCCGGTAAGTGTTTATCCCATAGCCCTCCCTGAGTGACTGTACCCGAAGTGTACCCGTGCCGTCATCTGCTGGGTTCTGACTAGTTTGCTTGCATAGCCTGGTCGGGCCCAATCTCCTTAGTAGCTGATCGGCCACTCAAGGCCGCAGCTGAGACACAAGTCCGTTAGACCGACCCGGAACACACATGACCAACTATCTCTACGACGCGCGTGGAATGGCCGTCGGTTTTTGGCGCGATCGCTACATCTATGCGCTGAACGGCACACCGATCGGGCAACTACGCAACTCACATGTGCATAAGCTCTCGGGCGCGTATGTGGGAGAACTCCATAAGGACATGGTCGTCGACAAGCACCTTGGCAACCTTGGAAATATCGGGAATCCGGGCAATCCCGGTAACCCCGGACATCCGGGGAAACCGCGGAGCCGTCAACTACGGTTTTAGAGACGTCTTCCACGAACTGCTTGAGTGAGATATTGCCACCGCGCTTGCGACAGCAGCTCATCGCCCACTACGCGCTAGAAGCTGACCTCGGCCGAAGTCCAGTTGCCGGATGGACAGCGATGCGGTCTAACAAGCGTTAGCAGCTGGCGGCAGCGGAGCTGGTTGCTTGGACGGGCTACTCGGGCCCAATCTCCATCAAGGCTACGCGACCAGCTCGGGCCGCAGCTGAAACACATGTCCGTTAAGCTTCGCTCAACCTCTATGCTCGACAACTTGGATCCAGAACTCCTCCAGCAACTCGCAGCTGAATTGGGCCGCCAGCGCGGATATGCGTCGTTCCATACAGTATTCCGTGCGCAAGGTAATGGAGCGCGGCATCGTGAAAGAGGCCCTGCCGTTCCTTCCCAACGAGTTTCCCGGTCCGGTTCAATCCGTCGATTCACCTGACCGAGATCCTCCAGACTGCGTGGTCACGACGAGCGAAGCGAGGATCGGCGTTGAGGTAACTGAGCTCGTGGATCAGGCCCACCTTGAAGCGGTCGTCCGCGCGAAGCGAGCCGGTGTGGTCGTCCATGATTGGGCGGCCTGGGATCGCGAGAAGTTCTTAGAGTTCTTGGAGAACCGGATTTCGGCGAAGGCGGAACCCGCAGAGGTTTTCGGGGGGCCCTACGACGAGTACGTGCTGCTCGTGCATACAGCTGAACCGGGGCTAGATCCTAGCACCGTTCGAGGCTGGTTGGAGAACAGCGCTCCAGTGGATCTGGGAGTCTTCTCCAGTGGGCACATCCTCTTCGATTACCGCCCCCACGAGGGAGGCCTCCTAGTGCGGTTGCCTGGCGCGCGGGCTTGTGAGACGCTGCCATGAAGTGTGGACCATCACATCGCGGAAGCGGCGGTGACGCACTTGCCTTCGCCCAGCACTTCGTGCGAGCGCGCCTTTGGAGCCTCGAGAAGGACATGGAGATATGTCTCAGCCCTATGACCTTGCCCGGACGAAAGACGCCGACGCATGCGTACTTCCCGGC
>SMVB01082831.1_pt1 | contig 36561 bp, 28 predicted proteins | sample 2456461 | NCBI WGS metagenome assembly SMVB01 (sample SAMN11095934, study PRJNA526329) | marine sediment metagenome | biome: Marine sediment; feature: Surficial sediment; material: Deep marine sediment; isolation source: Hadal surficial sediment | place: Pacific Ocean | collected 2014-05 | depth...
CATGGCCGACGCGCCGTATTTCGAAAAGCATCAGCAACTGGTCAAATTCGTGGTGAGTGAAGCCAGTTTGCCGGGGCTGTATCTTGAGTTCGGGGTTGGCCGGGGCAAATCGATTCGCTGGATCGGATCGCATGCGGATCGTACGGTTCATGGCTTTGATTCCTTCGAGGGCATACCGGAGTACTGGAATGGCAATCCTGTCGGCGCCTTCGCGCAATCGAAACTGCCGAAGGTGCCCGGCAATGTGAAATTCCAGGTTGGTATGTTTGACAAAACCATTCCGGAATTTTTGTCCGGCCACAGCGACCCGATGTCATTGCTGCATGTCGATTGTGATCTCTATTCTTCGACGGTGACAATTCTTGATGCGTTCGGACCCCGATTGCAGCCGGGCGCAGTTGTTTTGTTTGACGAATATTACAATTTCCCGCGCTGGCAGGAACATGAGTTCAGGGCGTTCCAGGAATATGTCGCAAAGACCGGCATCGAGTATGAATACATCGGCTACTCGGTAACCGGGCAGCAGGCGGCCGTACGCATTCTCAGCAATCCGGCGTACTCTTAAAAAACCAACGTCAATGCGAGGAGGGCGAAGCCCGACGCGGCAACGTCTTGATCCTGCGACGAGTTTTATTAGAACTCCACCAGCGCCATTGTCGTCAGCTTCGCGCCGGTTTGCATCATGACGTACTGCCTCCCCTCATGTACATAGGTCGACATGCCGTAGTTCACCGCGGCGGGAATCTCAACACTACCGAGTTGTTCGCCGGACAGTTTGTCGACGAAGAACAACATGGGCGTGCCGTCGCTCGCAGTACTCGCATACATGAACATGGTCTTCGTCACTGACATCGCCGCATTGCGTCCGGTGCCGGTAGTCGGGATATCCATGCCTTTGAGATCCGGGTGATTGAGCACCCGATCCGGCGTTTCCCCGATCGGGATCTGCCACAGGTGCTCGCCGGAATTCATGTCGATTGCCGTGATGTGGCTGTACGGTGGCTTGAACAACGGCAGGTTATCCGGGCCGCGCACCTGATCCGAACGCAGAGATGCCCAGTCCGAGAACGTGGCACCCGTTGGTGCCTCAATATTCGGATCGCGTTCCTCGCCTGTCACAATGACTCTGGACGAACAGGCTTTGCGGGTTGAAACATAAAGAATGCCGGTTTGTGGATCGGCAACGGTTGGGCCGTCGATATTGGTGCCGCCACCGTCGCCGGGGCACCAGTAAGACCCGCGATAGCCAAGATCGTTGTCGCGATGCAACGGCGGATTGAAAAGCGGGCCGATCTTGTATTCCTTCAGGATATCGATTGCTGCTGCGCGCAGTTCGGGCGTGTAATCGATGAGGTCATCCTCTGTTAGCCCCTGCATACCATAAGCGGCCGGTTTGGTCGGGAACGGTTGGGTCTCGGAAAGTTTCTCACCCGGAATGTCTGACGCCGGGACCGGTTTTTCCTCGATCGGCCAAATCGGCTCGCCCGTCTCGCGGTTGAATGTGTAGGCGAAGTTCTGCTTTGTGGTTTGCACGACGATGGGAGTTTCCACGCCATCGATAGTCACATCCAGCAATACCGGGACGGTTGACGTGTCGTAATTCCAGATGTCGTGGTGAATGAGCTGGTAGTGCCATACTCGTTTACCGGTTTTCACGTCCAGTGCGATCAGGCTGGTGCTGTAAAGATTGTCACCCGGGCTGAAGCCGCCGTAATAATCGATCGTGACGCCGTTCGTCGGGATGTAGACGATGCCACGTTCCTGATCGGCAGCCATCGGCGCCCAGGAGGAGATGTCGCCGGTATATTGCCAGGCATCGTTCTCCCAGGTGTCGTGGCCGAATTCGCCAGGCCGCGGAATGACATGAAACTTCCAAAGGAATTCGCCGGTCCTGGCATCGTAAGCAAGAATGTCGCCCGGCACATTTTCGATGCGTGACTGATAGTAGCCCTGCTCATGTGAATTGCCGACGATGACGACGCCATTAACGACGATCGGTGGCGATGAGGTGGTGATGTAACCCTTTTCGAGCGGCAGGCCTTCGTAGGGGTCATGGCCGTATGGAAGATCCGCGACCAGGTCAGTGAGCATGTCGACAATGCCGGTGTCCGGGAAGCCAGCTAGCGGTACCTTTCGGCCCCATCCCTCCAGTGGCTGACCGGTCTCGGCGTCGAGGGCTGTCAGGAAAAATGCCGGAGAAGAAAAATAGATAACGCCGCGGCCGTCGATTTCGGCGAAGGCTACGCCTTTGCCATAGTCTTTGCGCATCGAATATTCATAACGGGCAGTTTTGGGTTCGCCGTACGACCACTTCAGCTCGCCGTTGGCGGGGTCGAGTGCGACGACATAGCGTCGCGGCCCGACCACCGTGTACAGCGTGCCGTTGATATAACTTGGCGTCGAGCGGCCACTTTGTGCCCTAAAGCTTGCGCCGTCCCATACCCACGCCTCTTCGAGGTCCTCGAAATTTTCCGGTGTAATTTCATCGGCTGGCGAATATCGGGTATGCGCGGCATCGCCGCCCAGAAATTCCCATTGTCCGCCTGAGGTGCCGGGGCCGGATTTGACGCCTTCACCGAGCGCATGTTTTGCAACTGCCTCGGGTGCTGGTGCCTGCGAACAGGCGACGATTGTTAAAACCAGGATAATGATGCCGATGCGGATTAGTGCCGGCGTCAGGCTTGCTGTCTTCATTCTTGCTCCCCACATTGTCACCTGCTGTGCCTTTGCCGGTCTGTGCCGACATCTGGATCACCCGGTGCGTCTACTGATTTTCGAACTCGATTGCCGAGTTTACGTCAAATGGCGTCGCCGGTGGAGAACAAAAGGCTGCTTTGATAGAGTCCGGACGGCCCAAGCAGCGGTCTCATGGATATTATTGAGACCGCATCAAGTATCGTATTACGCAAAGGCAGGTCACATGGATTTGGGAATAAGCGGCAAACGCGCACTGGTGCTGGCATCAAGTCAGGGTCTTGGTTTTGGCATCGCAAGCAAACTCTGCGAGGAAGGCGCAAATGTGCTTATCTGCGGTCGGGTGGAGGACAAACTTGCGGCTGCTGCGGCAGGACTGAATGCAGCGGGCCCGGGCAAGGCCGACCACACCGTCATCGATCTGTCCGAGTCGGACGCGGCTGGCGCACTCTATAAAGCAGCAAGGGAAAAGCTTGGAGGCGTCGATATCCTGGTCAATAATACCGGTGGCCCACCGCCTGGAACCGTCGAAACACCTGACACTGAACTGTGGCGATCCCAGATCGACACCATGTTGCTCAGGATCATCGAAATCACAAACCTGTGCCTCGCCGACATGCGGGAGGCTGGCTGGGGCAGGGTGCTTACCGTCGCGTCATCAGGTGTTGTGCAGCCAATTCGCAATCTTGCGATGTCAAATACGATTCGTTCATCGCTGGTTGGCTGGAGCAAGTCACTCTCCAACGAGGTGGCGGCGTCGGGTATTACCGTGAATATGCTGTTGCCCGGACAAATTCAGACGGCAAGACTGCAGCAACTGGACGAGGCTGACGCCAGCAGGCTCGGCAAGCCTGTCGCAGACGTATCCGCCTCGCAGCAGGCCGGAATCCCGGCCGGTCGCTACGGAACCATCGAGGAATTTGGATCCGTTGCCGCCTTTCTGGTCAGCGAGCCGGCGAGATATATGACCGGCGGCATGATTCGATGCGATGGAGGTTCGATCAGGAGCGTCTGAGCATTAATCTACATGCAGAATCCAAAATCGAAAATATTCAACGGGACGGTCGCCTGCGTAGCCGACTTTTCTTTTGGCCGCAGTGAGTTGACCTAGCGTTATGAGGCCACGAATACTGGTTATTAACCCCAATTCAAACGCAAACATTACAAGGGCGATAAATCAGGCGCTGCAGTGCTGCCACTTGGAGCATGACGTTGATTTTTCATGCAGTACCTTGGCGGACGGCCCTTTCGCCATCGAGACTGACGAAGATATCAGCGTGGCAGTGCCGCTGGTCGTTAGCGAAATATGCAACAATGAAGACTGCGATGCCTTCATCATCGCCTGTTATGCCGATCCCGGACTGAATGAAAGCCGCGCGGTATCGAAGAAGCCGGTGTTCGGTATCCATGAAAGCGCGGTTTCCCTGTCCGCCACCTTTGGACGGCGATTCGGCGTATTGGCCCTGGGCCGCGACTCGATACAGCGTCACATCGCGTATATCCGGCAACTGGGTTACCAGGCATTCCATGCCGGTGAGCGGCCGCTTGACGTCAACGTCGGCGACGCAGTCAATGACCTTGAGGTCTTGCAGGAAATTATCGACACTGGGCGTCAACTCATCGATGAAGACGGCGCGGAAACTCTGATTCTCGGGTGCGCCGGATTGGCGGCATATCGACAGGCAGCACAGCTGGAGCTCGGCGTGCCGCTTATCGACCCTGTGCAAGCGGCGATAACGATTGCGGCCGAAGCGCTGGCCGGCCATTAAATTGATCCCGGTCAATAGGCGGACAGGCGTCGCGATCCTGTTGTCGATTTCGATCTGCCAGGGATCGGTGCATGCGGCCGAGGGTGCCGACGATTCTGTGAAAACCGGGGCGTTTGCGATGTTGGCAACGCCGGCGGAAATATTCGGGCCAGACAGTGCTGCGAATTTCGCATCCATTATCCCGGTCGATGAAGCCTTCAGCTGGCAAATCACCGTGCCCGCATCCTATGATCCCGAGAACCCTCCTGGGCTGCTGGTTTATATCAGTCCGTCAAATTCCGGAGACCTGCCGCGTAAGTGGAACGGATTGCCGGAGTCGCACAATCTCATATGGATCGCGGCAAATGAATCCGGAAATCGGATCGAGGTCGCACGCCGGATTACTTTCACGCTGTTTGCGGTGGCATTGATTAATGCTCGCTACTCGATCGATAGCAAACGTATTTACCTTTCCGGGTTTTCCGGCGGCGCACGCGTTGCCGGGCTTGCGGCAGCAGCGTACCCGCAAGTATTCAAGGGCCAGATTTACGTCGGCGGGGCAGAATTCTGGGATAGCGAACCGGCACCGGCCAGGCTCGAGGCAATGAAGCAAAATCGCTACGTTTTCCTGGTGGGTGCGGAAGACGATAATCGCCGCATCGCGCGTGCGGTCGCTTCCAAGTACGAAGCTGCCGGAATCAAGAGTGTCGAGTTGAGGATCGTTCCAAAAATCGGCCACCAGTTACCCAGGCACAAGTATATGGCCGACGCGCTGGATTACCTGGATAGCAGTGACGACCAGTAAGCATTTATCTCGGGCGAAAAAAAGCACCCGCAAACAGGTGCTTTTTTGCCTGGCCTGAATTATCAAACTACACGCTTGACACGGCTTCCGCTATGTTATGCAACGCTTTGCTAAGCATCTGACGAGAGCAACCGATGTTCATGCGCATACAGCGTTTGCTGCCTTTGCCGTAGCCCTCGCCATCATTCAGCTGAACGCCAGAGTTTTCGACCAGCCAGGCTTCGAATGCCTGCGTTTCTGTCATTGGATTGTTGGTCATCTGGCTGGCCGCTGACTTCTCGACCACGCCAACTTCGTCCATGATGCCGTCGAAATGCAACCAGCTCAGGAATGTTCCTTCGGCCTTCGTGTAACCGACCTGCGGCAAATTCTCTTTCAGGAAGTCTTCGACGTACTGGTGATTGCCATCGATATAGGGCAGCAACTGATCGAACCAGTCCCGGCCATGTCGATACGCGGCCTCGTTAGCGACGACGCCGAGCGTGTTGATGCCGGCTTGATGGTTTTTCTTTACACGCTCCAGGAAGATTGGATTCGTCGAAAACCAGTAGGCGTTTTTGGACGCAGGCATACTGAAGGTCTTGGTAATCGCCTTAAACGTAATGCTGTTATTGACGATATCCTTATCCGGCAGGGAGGCAAACGGTGTATATTTCTGTCCGGCACGCACGAAATCCGCATGAATCTCGTCGGCCAATACGACGACCTGGTGTTTGAGACACAACTCGCCGATTCGCAGCAGGTCTTCTTCAGACCAGACGTTGCCGGTGGGATTCTGTGGATTACAGAGCAACATGGACTGCGTGTCCGCTGTCATGCGTGCCTCGAGATCATCCCAGTCAATCGAATAGCGGCCATCTTCGAAAATCATTTCGCTTTCGTTCTTAAGGGTTTGCGTGTTCCTTAAGTCCGAGTAGAAGCCGTTATAGGTCGGTGTCATCAGCAGCACTTTGCTGGCCGGCGGCGAGAAAGTCTTGAGTGTTGCAACCAACCCGGGATGTACGCCAGTTGCAAATACGATCGAGGCAGGGTCGATGTCGAGGTCATGGCGATCATGACTCCAGTCGGCAATGGCCTCGCGGTACGAATCATATGACTCGGCGTTCAGGTATCCCCAGTTCTCGTGCTTCATGCGCTCCGCCATCGCCTCGCCAATGCACGGCGGCGCTCTGAAATCCATGTCGGCGATCCCCATCCCGATTTCGGCTTTGTCGCCGAACAAAGCTATCTGACTATCCCACTTCACGCAGTCTGTACCGACCCGGCTGTAGATCGTATCGAAGTCGTACTTGCTGTTTCTTAAATACGGCATTCTGTCAGCTGCTGCCGCGGTAGATACAGCAGCCGTACCCCCGGCGCCAACTGCGCCCGCGAGCGCGGTCATGCCTGCGCCTTTCAGAAATGTTCGGCGGTTAAGGTCGTGATAACTGGACATCAATTTTTCCTCTGATTTGTTGGCAGCAACGGGCCGACACCTAGAATAGCCCTTATATATTCAATCCGCAAAAGCTGTCGACATAACGCCCTTTGCCGCTGTGCGCAGATGCCTATTTGCGCTGCCGGGCCGCCACTGTAATCTCGTTCAGGGCGCCGTTTCGATAATCGAGTTCGGTGTCGCCAGGTGCGTAGCGGCTGAGAGACAGGATGTAGGCGAGTATGTCGACGTATTCCTTCTCCATCAGGAACCCGGGATTGCTCTCCGGCATCGAGGTGCTCATTACCGTGAACAAGATACCGAGTGGTTGTCCTTCCCAGCGTTTCAATACCGGTCGAAAATATTTCTTGTCGTGACATAAAATGCAGTGATCGCCGTACAGCTGCTCGCCGGTCCTTGCCTGCGCCTTGCTGTAAACTGCGTCGTTTACCGTGCGTGGATCGGCTGATGCCGCCGCGCAGGCAAGGAAACTGCATGTAAGGAAAATCAATCTGGCAAATTGCATAACAATTCTGACATCAGTCTTTGCATTAAATTCTGTCGATTATCGCTATCGCTATCGCTCGCTGGGGCGAGCTCCTACAGGCGAGCTCCCACAGAAAATTGTAGAGAAGTATCGTAGGAGTCGCTTCCTAAGCGGGCGACGAACAATTTCGGGCATGTAATACAGGTCCGAAATTGTTCGCTGAAGATCGTTGCACCGCCTCCATAAAAAGAATATTGATTCAAAACTCGGTGAGCGCCATTGCCGTCAGTTTGCTGCGGGTTTGCAACATGATGTACTGCCTGCCTTTGTGCACGTAGGTCATAATGCCGTAGCTGCTCTCCGCCGGCGCTTCAACCCTGGCAAGCTCCTCACCGGTTTGCTTGTCTACTGCAAACAGCATCGGCGTGCTATCGCTCGTATTGCCGGTATGGATCAGCAAGTTCGGCGTTACCATCATCTGTGCAACACGCAGGCCGTAGCCGGTATTCGGGATATCCAGCCCCTGCAGATCCGGATGATTCAATACGGCATCCGGCGTCTCGCCGACAGGGATCCACCACAAGTGCTCGCCCGTGTTCATGTCGATCGCGGTAATGCGGCTGTATGGCGGCTTGAAAATGTTCAGCCCGTCGGGACCACGCACACCGAAGCCACTCAAGACTGCATAGTCGGCTACCGTCGTGCCTGTCGGCTCCGCGAGAAGCGCGTCGCGCTCCGCGCCCGGCGCAATGATGCGCGTGCTGCAGTGCTTGCGCGAAGTGACATACAGGATGCCAGTAGTCGGGTCGGCTGCGGCCGGACCATCGATGTTGACGCCACCAAGGTCACCCGGGCACCAGAGAGAGCCTTTCTTGCCCAAATCATTGTCGCGATGCAGCGGTGGCTGGAATAGCGGTCCGATATCGTATTCATTGACGATATCAATCGTTCGCGCCCTGAGTTCCGGCGTGAAGTCCATCAGGTCATCATAGGTCAGGCCCTGCTGATCGTAAGGGGCCGGCCTGGTCGGGAACGGTTGCGTTGCCGACAGCTTTTCGCCCGGAATCTTCGATGCCGGTACCGGCCGTTCCTCGATCGGCCAGATGGGTTCGCCGGTTTCCCGGTTGAACGTATAAGCGAATGCCTGCTTCGTCACCTGAACCACGATAGGTACCATCTCGCCATCCAGTTTGACATCGAGTAAAACAGGTGCGGTTGGCGTGTCGTAGTTCCAGATGTCATGGTGCACCAGCTGGTAGTGCCAGACGCGCTTGCCGGTTTGCACGTCGAGTGCGATCAGGCTGGTGCTGAACAGGTTGTCACCCGGGCGAAATCCGCCGTAGAAATCAATGGTCGCACCGTTGGTCGGTATGTAGACTATGCCGCGCTCCTGGTCGGCCGACATTGGTGCCCAGGAAGAAATATCACCAGTCCACTCCCAGGCATCGTTTTCCCAGGTATCGTGTCCAAACTCGCCCGGTCCGGGAAGTACCTTGAACTTCCACAGGAACTCGCCGGTTTTGGCGTCATAACCCAGGATATCGCCCGGAATATTCTCGACACGCGACTGGTTGTATCCCTGTTCCGCCGAATTGCCGACCACCACGACGCCGTTAACGACAATCGGCGGTGACGACGACGTGATGTAGCCGGTTGCCAGGGCCAGGCCTTCGTAGGCATCGTAGTCGTGGCCGAGGTCGGCGAGCAGGTCAACGATGCCGGTCTTCGGAAATCCTTCCAGTCCGATCGGTTTGCCGAATCCTTCCAGTGGTTTGCCGGTCCTGGCATCCAGCGCTGTCAGGATGAAGGCCGGTGAGATGATGTAGATGACGCCGCGCCCGTCTACTTCGGCATAGGCCACACCCTTGCCGTAGTCCTTGCGCATGGAATACTCGTAGCGCCGGGTATTCGGTTCACGGTACGACCAGATGGTCTCGCCGGTCTCCGCATCGATAGCAACGACATGGCGCCTTGGTCCGGCAACGGTATAGAGCACGCCGTCAACGTAGCTTGGCGTCGCACGACCACTGGCTGCATTAAAGCTGGCGCCGTCCCAGACCCAGGCTTCCTCGAGATCTTCAAAATTGGCCGCAGTGATTTCGCCGGCCGGTGAATACCTCGTATGCGCCGAGTCGCCGCCAAGATAATGCCACTCCCCGTTCTGTGTTCCCTGCGCCTCCGCCTGCGAGTTGACGCTGGTCAGCAGCCCTGTCGCCAGAACCGCAATCACTGTAATCGTTGACGCCCTCGTCTCAACGGACGCTGCGATTGTATTCCTCATCGTGTTTCCCCTCTTTGCCTGTTCCGCCAATCTTGAATTGGCTGCGGCGCGGGACGCATTCCGCCGGAAATACGGCCGGAATTTCGATGCCCGGAGCATAACTCACGCCCGGTATGCGGAATAGTCATTCGAATGACAGTATTCCGCATCGCGATACCGGGCCAATGGATCCGTATCGACCTTGTGGTGATCAATTCGCCAGCAGTGGGAAGCGGCTGGCGATATCATCACCCGTGAAGTTTGCGGCCCATCCCTCCGGGTTGTTGAACAGCCGGATAGCGGTGAATGCCGGATTCGGACCCATGTCGAACCAGTGCCTGGTATTGGCAGGTAGCGAGATCAGGTCGTCTTTCTCGCACAGCATCGAATACACCCTGTCATTCGCATGAATGGTGAACAATCCCTTGCCGCGGACGAAAAAACGCACTTCATCCTCGCTGTGCGTGTGTTCGTCCAGGAATTTCTGCCGCAAGGACTCCTTTTCCGGGTGATCCGGGTTCATGCTGACGACGTCGTAAGTCTGGTAACCGCGTTCGTCAACGAGCCGGTCGATTTCAGGCTGGTACGCCGCAATGATCGTGTCGTTATCGGCATCGTCGGTGAGATCGTGGTCAGCCTGCCAGCGCTCAAGACGAATGCCGGCCGCATCCAGTTCACTTTTGATCACATCGATATCTTCTGTAGCGAGAATCGGCTTATCGCCGTCTGATTCCGCATAGATAGTTAATTGACTCATTACAAAAACCTCTGGTTCCTTCAATCAGTCTAGCAAAACCTCGTCAAAATCATGAGCGATGCGATGGCTGCCGGGCACGACTTTTTCGTCGCGGACAAGCTGAAACGTCTGCATGCCGGCCACGGCCGCGGCGTCCAGTTCCTCGGCGACATCGGATAGAAAAAGAATTTCCGCTGCTGGCAAGCCGATATCTTTCAGGATATTGCGGTAAGAACCGGCTTCCCGTTTGTGGCCGACGTTGGTGTCGAAGTAGCCGCGAAAGAGTGGTGTCAAATCGCCTGCGTCGCTGTATCTGAATAACAGATTCTGCGCAGCAACCGATCCGCTCGAGTAGACATAGAGATCGATATTCGCCGCTGCCCAGGCCCGCAGATTCGTAACGGCATCGTCGTACATGTGGCCCGTGAAATCTCCGCTTTCGTAGCCGTGTTTCCAGACCAATCCCTGCAGTGATTTCAACGCCGTGACCTTGCGGTCTTCATCGATCCACTGCAGCAGAATTTTAATCACGCCATCGGTGTCGGCATCAGAGTCGCCGCCTTCAGTTCTTACGGTATCCAGAATCGGCATCATTTTGGGATCTGCCTGGTTGTTTCGTACGAAGTCAGGCAGATGCTTGTTGGCGTATGGGAAAAGCACCTGGTGCACGAAGTCGATCGAACTCGTCGTTCCTTCGATATCGGTGAGGATTGCCTTTACTGTCACGTCTTTACCAGCAATTCCTGCCAGGCACATTGAAACAGGAACTCGAAGCCCTCGACATGCCGTTGCGCGTCGCTAAGTTTCCGGCCCCATGCGTACAGGCCATGCCCCCTGATCAGGAATCCCGGTACCGTGAACTGATCATCGGCCCAGGCCTGCTCAATCCGTTTCGCAAGCGCCTGCATGTCCTGGTCATTGTCAAAAATGACGACGTTGACTGACTCGTCGTGAGATTCGATGCCGGTAAACGCTTTCTGCATTTCATAGTCGCTTATCATCAGTTCCGGTCCTGCCGCGCGAGACAGGACGGTCGCGCTCGCAGAATGCGTGTGCAAAACGGCACTGATATCAGCATCGAGATTAAACATGCAGGTATGCAACGGTGTTTCCACTGACGGCGTCAAGCTCTGATCCACGGCTATTCCGTGCAGGTCGCAAATCATCAGGTCATCAGGCGACAAGCGCGATTTTTCTTTTCCGGACTGGGTGATCATGCAGTGAAGCTTTCCGACACGCACTGAAAAATTTCCACTCGTGGCCAGACACCACTCGCGCTCTCCGAACAGACGGCACACTTCACAGAGTGCATTGGCCTGGCCTGGAAAATCTTCAGGGCTCACGGATTCATCAACCGAGCAAAATGTGCAGCGCCGTTAGTAAAATCAGGATTCTCATGGCGAGGTTCCCGTACGTGGCGGACTTGCCCGACGACATGTACCGGCTCAGCGCATCGCCTGCCATCATCCGTATTCAAATGCCATTAATCAGCAGCAAAGCAATAGAACAGGCCGTCACCACCGGTGCCCTGCAGGTTCTCCTGGCTGCAGCCACGGGACGGATGGGCATCATTCCATGGTGAGCCCGGTTTGCCACGCGACATGCGGTCGTGATGCCCAACGTGAGCCGAGCCGTCACCGCTGTTTGTCCAGTTGCTGCAGGTGTGATCTTCGCCATCGTCGAATGCGCTGCCGTCGCTCCGCGAGCCGGTCAGGATGTCATGGCGGTTCGGGCTATCGTCCGAGCCATTAATAACATTGCCGTTCTCGTCGACCGCCGTCTCCTTGTTGACGTTAGCGCTATCGCTGTGCAGGTCATCGACATTGTTTGCGATGAGAACACCGTCTGCGTTGTGCCAGGGTCCGTCGCCGATACGGCTTTTCGCGTTGACGCTGTCGGTGCTCAAATATGCTCGCCAGGTGCGTGACCCTGCGCCGACGGCCTCCGCAAGTGCCTGACAATGCGCGTCGGCACCTTCCAGTCCGCCAAGGTCTGCGCCGTTACCCGGTCCTGTGCTGGTCAGGAAAAAACTCATCGCGTTGTCCTGTGCAACGGTCATTTCGAGACCTGCGGCCAGCAATAGCGCTGTCAGGATCACAGTCATTATTTTTTTCATCACAATTCCCCTTGTCAGGTCAATTTTTTTATTGCAAATCTGCCGGCGACATCGGTGATGACAGCAATTGTTCGAACTTCTGCCACCGTGCCGCATGATCTTCTGTATCACGTTCGACGTATTCGCGCACCAAATCCTTGCCAAGATTGTAGTTGATTACGTAACTACGGTAGCTATCGAAAAAATCGGTTCGCTGCCGCGCACGTTCCGGCGACGACAGGGAATAGTCCACAAGCCATTGCACAGCCTGCTCCCGGTTGATGGTGCCGTTGAGATAGTCTCTGGCCGCCTCGTTCCCGGCATAATCGAGGCGGCTCATAATTTCCAGTAACTCGTAGTAGCGGTCCGCTTCGGCCGGATCCAGTCCCGCCAGCGGAAACAGGATTTCCTTTTCGAATTTCACCCGTTCGCTGCCGGGAAATGCCAGGTCGACGCCGTAGTTGCCGCTGCCCTCAGCGATCAGCGACTGTGGGCTGAACAGCGGATACAGCGAAAATTCAATCCAGCCGCGGTCCTCGACCAGGTTCTTCTCCAGTAGTGTGTTGAACGTGTGGTGGCCGGGATAGCCTTCATGGCATCCAAGATCGACCGCTCTCGAGATAAATATCGGCAGATCAGTGTTTATCTGTATCAGGCTTTGCGAGTTTCCCTGGTACCAGTTGTAGCCTGACCAGGGTTTGTCATTGACGTATTCCAGTCTAAACGATTCGTTCTCGGGCAGCTCGATATATAAGAGTGTGCGCCGCCGGCATTCCGCAATCGCAGCATCGAAAACGGCGGCAAGCCGGTCCGGCGGGATTACAAATTGATCGCGAAATCGATTGACGCGGACAGACAGGTCGCCTTCGCCGTCCAGTAAAGCATTAATGTCGTCAAGGATCGCCTCGAAGTGCGCTGCGTCGTGGTCGGGCGCGGCAGCACCAAACAGGTAGCGGGACTCCTCGTCGAAAGAAAATGTCTCGCCCTTGTTCAATGCGATCCTGGTAGTCAGTGCAGCCAGTCGTTGCACGAGGTTATCGATGCGGGCTGCTTGCATCGCGTCGGCAGATTGCTTCGCATCAGCGAATTCACCGGGCCAGTTCCGCAGGCGATTCGCCATCGCCTTGGCTCTCAGTTCGATCACTGCCAGGGGCAAAGCGCTGCTTTCCGCATTCGCCCGAATTTCTTCCGGTCCGAAATAGGCGTCGATATGAGCGCTGTCATGCAATCCCATCGACAGTTCGAGAAACAGGTATTCGGCGACGAGGGTATCCAGATCGTCGGCGTGAGTCTCCAGGGGCTCGTTACTGCACGCTGTGACCAGAATTGTTGCCAAAATAATGCTATTTGGAAGTTTCATTGTTCGACGCGGGCGCTAAACTGCTAACAGGGACAGGACACCACAGCATAACAGCGGCGGAATGTCTGGCCAAAAAAATCAAACCGGCAGGCAATATGCCGGTCCAAGGTCCTGACAGATCATGCGGCGGCAGGTAACAGACAATGGAAAAGCAGACATCACAATGGCTGATTCCGGTTTTGCTGGCGGCCGGCGCGGCCGGCGCATTGTGGTTCTACTGGAATGCGACCTACAGTCCGGCCCCTGAACCGGTCGCGGCGCCCGCACCGGTTGTGGAGGAACCGCAGGCCATGCTGGAACCTCTGCATCCGATGGCCGAACCGGACATGGGTACAGCGGATCGTCCAGAGCTTAAGTCCTTGCCGCCGCTCGATCAGAGCGACGATTATCTCAAACTGGCGCTGGCCGATCTTTTCGGTGATTCGATCGAGGACATGCTGGTTGCTTCAGGGATGATTGAGCGCATCGTCGCAACTGTCGACAACCTGCCCCGGGCTCATGTGGCAGAACGAATTCGTCCACTAAGCCGTCCAGGCGGACGATTTGTTGTCGACGGGCAGGATGGCAGCGGCGAATTCACGATCAACAGCAGCAACTATGACCGTTACGAAGCTCTGGTCGAGCTGATGGCCGGCGCGCAACTCGGGGAAGTCGCGGATGTCTATCGGCGCTTCTATCCCTTGTTCCAAAGCGCTTACGTGGATCTCGGTTACCCGAACGGATATTTCAACGATCGTCTTGTCGAGGTTATCGACCATCTGCTGGCGACGCCCGAGATCGATGATCCTGTGCCGCTTACCCGGCCGCACGTTTTGTACGAGTTCGCGGATCCCGAACTGGAAAGTCTTTCCAGCGGGCAGAAGTTGCTGCTGCGCATGGGCGCTGAACACAGGTCGCGCGTGAAACGAATGCTTGGAGAGTTTCGGGATATCGCGACACGGATGTAAATCGGCCATTTGGCGCTACAGTGATTTTGTGGTGTGATGCGTGGCCTAATTAAGAACAATTCGATTCTGTGGGGATTTCATGAGATTGACGATTCTTGTGCTGCTGGCGCTGACAAGCGCGGCCATTGCGGCAGACAACGCCATCATGGGTTATGACGACGATGCCAGCGCCCGGCAGCGTGAAGCCGAGGCCTTGTTTGACGCGAGCATTGATGCGGTAGAGATGGATGGGTGGTTAAAGCAATTGTCGGCGACTCCGCATCACGCCGGTTCGCCAGCCAGCAAGAAAAACGCTGATTTTATTGCGGAACTTCTCAAGTCCTGGGGATACGCGGTGGAGATAGCAGAATATCAGATTCTGCTGCCGACGCCGAAGATTCGCGAAATTGAATTGCTGGCTCCGACACAGTTCAAGGCGACGCTGAGGGAAGATTCGCTCGAGGAAGATCCCAGCACTTTCGTGCGCGACGAATTGATTGCGCCCTACAACGCGTTTTCCATTGATGGCGAAGTGGAGGGCGAGCTGGTGTTCGTCAATTACGGCATCCCCGAGGACTATGAAATACTTGAGCGCTACGGCATTGACGTCAAGGGCAGAATTGCAATCGCCCGGTATGGCCACTCATGGCGCGGCATCAAGCCGAAGCTCGCCGGGGAAAAAGGCGCGATCGCGACCATCCTTTATTCGGATCCGGCCGACGACGGCTACGGCGCGGGTGATGCTTACCCGAAGGGTCCGTTTAAGCACGAGAGTGGTGTGCAACGCGGTTCCGTCATGGACATGCCGACTTATCCGGGTGATGTGTTGACACCAGGCCGTGGTGCGACGCGAAATGCAAGACGCCTGAAGCGCGACGATGCGCCTACGATCACCAGTATTCCGGTATTGCCGATATCGCAGCGTGATGCACTGCCATTGCTGGCCGCGCTGGACGGCGAGGTGGTACCGGAAGAATGGCGCGGCGGCTTGCCGATTACCTACCACTTTGGTCCCGGCCCGGCCCGGGTGCGCATGAAGGCCCGGTTCAACTGGGACATGATTACGGCTTATAACGTCATTGCGCGTCTCGAGGGCAGCGAATTCCCGGACGAGTGGGTAATCCGCGGCAATCACCATGATGCCTGGAATCACGGTGCGGCAGACCCGTTGTCCGGCCTGGTGGCAACACTTGCGGAGGCCAGGGCAGTTGCGATGTTGGCCAAAGACGGACGGCGCCCGTTGCGGACCGTGATCTATGCGATATGGGATGCAGAGGAACCCGGATTGATAGGCTCAACCGAATGGGTGGAACACCACGCGGCCGAACTCAAGCAACACGCTGTCGCCTACATCAATACCGACGGCAGTGACCGGGGATTCATCAACATCGGTGGCAGTCACGTTCTCGAACGGTTTTTCAACCAGATCATCGAGGAAGTCGACGATCCGCTTTCGGCGATTACACTAAAAGAACGGCGGCGCGCGTACGATCTGATTTACGGCGATGAAAAAGAGAAGTCGACGGCGCGCGATCGTGCCGACCTCAGGATCTACCCATTGGGTTCAGGATCGGACTACACACCATTCCTGCAGCATCTCGGTATCGCGTCGGCAAACGTCAATTTCGGCGGTGAAGCAGCGGATGGAAGTTATCACACGCTTTACGACACCTATGAGCACTACACGAAATTTCAGGATCCCGGGCTTAAGTACGGTACGACGCTGGCGAAAGTAACGGGCCGTGCAACATTGCGACTGGCGAATGCACCGCGACTCCCGTTCGAATTCAAGGGATTTGCCGACAACATTGCATTATATGTTGGCGAACTCGAAGAGCTCGCCAATTCGATGCGCGAGGAGACGGACGAGACAAACCGGCTGCTTGACGATGGCACTTATGCCGCGGCGATCAACCCCTACAAGTCCATCGGCGTGCCTGCATGGAAAGAACCAGTGCCACACTTCAATTTCGCGCCACTCAAGAACGCACTGGGGCGGCTGCAACAGGCTGCCGATCGATATGACGAGGTTGCGCAGGGGCGAACCGCAGTCTCGCCGGAGATCAACAATCTGCTCTTTACCAGCGAGCGCTTGCTGACGCGTGACGCCGGGCTCGATGGCAGGCCCTGGTACAAGCATCATATTTATGCGCCGGGTTTCTACACGGGCTATGGCGTGAAAACCATTCCCGGTGTGCGTGAAGTGATCGAAGAACGCGAGTACGAAAAAGTAATACCGCAAATCGTGATAGCTGCATCGGTGTTGAATGATATGGCCGCGCGCATCGAATTGATCAGCGAAGAAATCGGGGACAACTAACGTGAAACCGGCCAGTGCAATTGCATTAATTTTTCTGGTCAACAGTGTGCTTGCTGCAAATTTGCCGGATGTTGCCGATGGTGCACAGGCGATGACGCTTTCCGGCAGGTCACTTTACTCAGCGGCACCCGGGCAGGCGTCTCTCGGCCAGCTGGCCGCTGCAAAAAAGAATTACGATGAAAACCCGGGCGATGCCGATACCAACATCTGGTATGGAAGACGTACTGCTTACACCGGCGATTTTCGGGGTGCAATCGAAATCTTCTCCGAAGGAATCGAAAAATTTCCGCAGGATGACCGCATGTATCGGCACCGGGGGCATCGCTATATCTCGATTCGCGAATTCGACCGCGCCATCGCCGATCTCGAACAGGCTGCAATGCTGATCGAGGGCAAGCAAAATGAAACTGAACCTGACGGGCAGCCGAACGAGCAAAATATTCCCGTAAGCAGCCGCCACGGCAACATCTGGTACCACTTGGGCCTTGCCTATTACCTGAAACAAGAGTGGGAGAATGCATTCCGGGCCTACCAGAATGGCTTCAACGCCGGGCGCAACGATGACAACCGGGTTTCAACCACGCACTGGCTTTACATGATCAAGCGGCGCATGGGCGACGAGGAAGGTGCGGTAAAGGTTCTTGATGTCATTACGGCGGATATGAATGTCATCGAGAATTTTTCCTATCACAAGCTCTGCCTGTTTTACAAAGGCGGTATGACCGTGCAGGAACTGATCGGTGAGAACGAAGATACGCCAAGTGGCGCTTCGGCTGCTTACGGCCTGGCCAACTGGTACTACTACAACGGCGAAGATGAAAAGGCGACGCAGCACCTCGAAGCACTGCTTGCGAGCAGCAGCTGGGCTGCCTTCGGCTTTATAGCCGCGGAGGCCGATCTCGCCCTGAGGTAGTAGGATGAAAAGCGATGCGTCGCATGCGGTCAGCCCCCATAACTGATCGTCAATAGCAGGAATTAAGGGGTGTCAAAAGTTCACTTGACGGTATGCTCAAGACCCACCCATTTATGAGTTACGCATTCCGACCGTTCTTCCTCTATGAATGGTCTTTTTGCCATCGTCGTGATGTCAATCTGGCTGATGGCGTTGCACGGGACCGGCCCTGCCGCGGTCCCCGCAACCATGCTGTACTGGCATGATCACGAAATGGTGGTCGGATTTAGCATGGCGGGTTTCGTATTGACGGCGGTGGCTACCTGGACGGACCGTCCACCGCTACAGGGAAAGTTGCTTGGCGTTCTGGTTTTCTCCTGGTTACTTGGGCGCCTGGTTATGATGGCCGCGACGCGGCTGCCTTACTGGCTGGTTGCGTCCCTCGACACGATTTTCCCTTTCCTGCTGTTCTTATTGGTAGCACGGGAGGTGGTGGGAGGCAGCAGTCGCCGTAATTATCCCATTGTGGGAATAACCCTGGTTCTGGCGCTTCTGAATCTGTTGTATCACCTGGGTGCCCTGCGACTCCTGCTCGGCATGGACCACCTGGCTCTGTACTTATTGATTCACCTTATATTGCTCATGATTACGGTCATTGGCGGGCGGATAATTCCGAATTTCACGGCCAACTGGTTGCGCGCCCGGGGACATGAGCGGCTGCCTGAAAACCATCCACTGACCGATGGGATTACCGTGGTGGCAACCATTGCCACCGGTGTGTCCGTCAGTTTGCTCCTTTCGGTCCGATTACCGGAATCCTCGCGATGGTTGCGGCGATTTCCCATGCTGTCCGTCTTGCCCGCTGGTGCGGACTGGCGACGACTTCGGAACCACTGTTGTTCGTGCTGCACGTGGCCTATCTATGGCTGCCGGTGGGTTACGGCCTGACGGCGCTGGCCGCCTTTGGTCTCATCTTACCTGCCACTGCAGCATTGCATGCTCTAACCATGGGCGCGATCGGCAACATGATCCTGGCCGTGACCAGCCGGGTTGCACTGGCGCACACCGGGCGTTCACTCCATGCGCCGTGGCTTATCGTAATTTCTTATGCCATCTTGAATGCCGCTGTGATCGCCCGGGTACTGAGCCCACTAAGCCCGGGCCTGTATCTTGAAATGATTGATCTGTCTGCTCTGGGCTGGATCGTGACATTCGCCATCTTCACCGGGGTCTACTTGCCTGTGCTGACGCGTCCCCGGGTCGACTAGTTGAAAAAAAGTGCTGGATTACTGCTGTCTCATAAAAAGAATGTGCGAAGGCCTGAAGACAATTAATATCGGGACGCTCAGGTAAATAAATGCGCTGGAAACATTGTTATCGCCCGCTGGGGCGGGCTCCGACAGTCAGATCAGATTCCGACTTTTACGATTTGCTTTGCCTGCGTAATTTTCGGGTGAGCGCTGCTGCAACGCTTGCCGTGACCACGCCGCGCACATAACGGATGGACAATACGTTGCCGATTTCCCGGTACACGATAAACAAGCCGCTGGCGATGATCACCAGGCCACCGGTGATTACCCATACATCAGGCACTTCGTCCCAGATCAGGTAGCCGGCCGTGGCAGCCCCGATAAGTGCGGTGTATTCGAAAGGGGCAAGCATCGCGGGAGGCGCGCGCCGGTAGCCGCCAACGATGCCAATCCAGGCCATGGCAGAACATAGTCCCGCCAGCACAAAGAAAAACCAACCGCCGGCGGTGGGTGCCGTGAAATTGCCCGGGAGCAAAGTCGCTGAAACAAGCAACGGCCCGGTTACCACGTAGGCTGCCAGTGAGAGGCTGCTCTCTGTTGCTGCAAGCTTGCGCGCCGTAATCGCGAGGCCTGCATAACACAGTGCCGCAATGATCAATCCAATGGCGGCCGGCGTAAACATCCCCTGGCCCGGGCGCAACACTATCAGGACGCCGACAAAGCCGACAACTACAGCAAGCCAGCGCCGCCAGCCGACATGCTCGCCGAGGAACGGCACCGACAATCCGGTGACGAAAAGCGGTGCCGTGAATGCGATCGTCAATGCATTGACCAGCGGCATACGCGACAGGCCGTAAAAGAACCCGAACATCGCACCTGTTGCGAGTACCGTGCGGAGCAAGTGCCACGCCCAGCGACTGGTTCGCAGGCTTCCAAGCCCGCCGTAAAAGCGAGCGGTAACGAGGAAAAACAAGAGACCGAAAATGCAGCGCAAAAATACGAACTGGGAAAGAGAGTAGTCGGCGAGCAACCACTTCGCACAGAGATCGAGCGCGAGCCCCGAGACAATGCCAAACAGAAGGAAGGCGACAGCGGTGCCGTAGTGGTCGTCTGGGGAGGGACGCGATGTCAAAAGTCTGGTTCAGCCGTGGTTCAGAAAACCTGATCGTCAGTTCAGCTCCGATTCATCGTCACTGATATTTAATGGCAGTAAGCAAGATCATTGTGCGTTAGAGGGAATCAGGATGTCTACATCAATTGCAGGTGCCAGTACCCGACTACATACCACGGCGTTGTTCGTCGCCGGCATGCTGGTGTTTACAGTCGCCGGCATCAGCCAGGCGGCTCCGGATGCGACGGACAGTGTTCGTTCATCAATCTCCCGTCATATCGCTAAAGGCGGTCGTGACAATCCAACTTTCAGCAGCGAATCGGTTGACGAGTACGATGCGCTGGCGACATCGGGAGCGCGCGGCAAACCGACTGCGAGGGGCGGATTATCGAAATTGGGTTCCGGATCACAATCCACCCAAAGTGCCAGTCTTGACTTCTGGTTCTACGATGCTGACGTGCAGCTATTCAACGACGATGACAGGGACGGTTACTTCTACGGCATCGATTTGCTGTTCGATGCTGATACGATTTACTCTGCGGCAGAGGTCTATGCCGTCGTCTACCTGAGCCTGGATTTCGGTCCATGGAATGAATACGGCGTTACCGAAGATTTCTGGATCTATGGTGCAAGCGGCACGGACGAGTATGTACTGGTTACGGAGCTTATGTCCGGCTATCCGACAGGCAATTACGATCTTCTGATCGAATTGTTCGATGCCGCCGACAGCTCCTTCCTGGCCAGCTTCGGGCCGGATGACACATCGGCGTTGAGTTTCCTGCCCCTGGAAGATTTCAACAGGGACGCGCCCATTGACGAAATTCCGGTTGCCGTTAGCCACGGCCACGGCGGCGGCGGTGCTGCGGATACCTGGACGATCAGTATCCTGTTGCTATTGCTGGTAGTGAGTGCCGCCAGAAAAATCTGGCGGCGAAGGAACGACGAGCTGATCAGAATCGATTCGCCGGCTCCTTGCTGGGACGTACGCACAAACGCACAGCGGCAATCACTCCAGTAGCCTGCCAGGGGGGAAATCAGCCGATCAGGTTATCGATCTGTAACTGCCTCACAATAGCTTTTGCTTCTTCCTGCAAAACCTCATCCATGCTGGCTTTTTCAAAGCAGGTCGATTGAATCGTCCACAATCGTTCGCCATCGCTGGCATCATAAAGACTGCTTACGGCAACCACGGTATGCGCAATTTTCACGGAGTCGGGTACCTTTAGCTCACGGTAGTCGTACAGAAAGAAATCTATTGGATCGCCGCCACGGCACTCCGAGAAGATATGGGTCCGCCCCGGATCTACATCGACGCGCGTATCCACGCTGACTATATGTGTGATCAGAATCGCGTCGGCATCGGTATGTCTGGCGGCTGCATCAATTTCGTCCTGCAGCATTTCCGTCCTCAGGCCGGTTTCCGTATAGGCGGCTATCGCGGCAACGTTCGCGGCTTCCAGGTGCCCGGAAATGAGTTCTTCCAGGCGGCGCCTCGTGCCGATGTCACCGACCACGCTGACCACCAGCAGTCGCTCATATTTCTGACTGACCCTGTCGGAATTATCATAGAGCTTGATGACTTCGGTTTGTGGAACACAGGCTGCAAGCACAAACAGTGTCATTGCTGACAGTAGTGATGATGCACGCGTGATTTTCATGCTTGGTCCCGGTGTCTGCATATCTTTCAATTGCCAACTAACATTCTACGGTGGCAGCCCTTGCAGGCAATCGGTATATACACTTAATGCTTGAAGGGCGATCAGGCAGAAGTTTTGACGAGTGCGTCCGATTGCCAGGCAGCTTTCTTCACGAGTCGTGGTCAGACATTAATTTGGATCAGCAACCAAGCCACGACCGCATAGACAGCGGCGACCTGAAAGACTTTGGCCTTTTCTTCTCCCCCAGGAAAGACATACCAGCTCCGTGGATATTTGCTGCTGGATTTTACCTGGTTGGGGCCGAAATCGCCCCGATTTAGGGGATTTAGCAAATGTCAGCTTCGGCTCGCTTCCCGCCGTTCAAGACTCTAGCAGCTCAACGGCAGCTATCAGGCCAAGCAGACGTTCGACAAGTATTTTTGGCAACTAAAATCAAACAGGCTGCTTTTGCCCATATGACACTCAGTCAAACGTCCGGAAAAACAATATCATGACAGACGGGAGTCAGCTAAAAGTGGACATTTAGAGAATCAATTTAGAGGGCCGCTCACACTCGAAATCATCGTCGCCAATCGGTTTACAGAAGTCGCCCCAGTCCCCGGTACTGCGCCAGTAATCCACCAGCCCAACGTTCTGCACAAGATCCTTGAAGCCGGGCAGACGGCGCATCTCTTTGTGAATAGGCCGCCAGATTGCATAAATCAAGAACTCTCCTGCCTCAAATAATTCATGGTATATCTTGATAGCCAGCTCATGATCACCGAAATAGGAGGCCCAAATGGTGATAGCGCTGCGAGCAAGAGGAAAACTAAAAGCCGGGTCCCTGTAAAAGCGGTGTAGTTCCGCCCGTCCCTAGTCCGGCAGCGCGAATCCGGCGGAACCCTGACTCCTGGCGGTGCGCATGACCTTCCTGCCCCAGGCCGCAAGGGTGTCGAAATAGGCATAAAAAGCGGGTACGACCAGCAGCGATACGACCGTCGAGAATGCGAGCCCGCCGATGATGGCGCGCGCCATGGGGAAGTAGGGAGGGCCGTCGCCGCCGATCTGGGTGGTACTGATTGCAAGGGGCGCAAGCCCAACAATGGTAGTGGCGACCGTCATCAGGATCGGCCGCAATCGATCCCGTCCTGCCTCGACAATTGCCTCATTGCGCGGTAATCCTTCCTGGCGAAGGTTGTTGATGTGATCAACGAGAACGATGCCGTTGTTAACGACGACACCGATCAGAATCATGATGCCGATAGAGGCCATAAACGAAAACGTGGTGCCTGTAGCTGCGAATAACAGGAACACGCCGAAAACGGAAAACACAATCGAACCGAGGATGATCGAGAACGGCAACAACAAAGACTCAAACAGGGCGGCCATGACCAGGAATATGCAGGCAATGCCGAGGATAATATTGGTCGCCATCATTTGCTGTGTTTCGTCCTGCCGGTCGAAGCCGCGGCCGAATTTCCAGCTGTAGCCAGGCGGAAGATCGAATTCTTCCATTAATGCTTCAACCCTTGGGCGCACGGTTTCCAGGCTCTCGTCGTCTGTGAGATTGGCGGACAGGATCACGGCCGTCTGGCGATCAGTTCGCTGAATGGTGGCCGGTGACGTAGCGATGCGGAAACTGGCCACTGTGCCCAATGTAATGCGGCGTCCGTCCGCCGTGTAAAGCGGAAGGTCGGCTAACTGATCAATGCTCTGTTTGTCACTTTCACGGAACGCCAGTCGAACTGCGACCTCTCCCAGGTCTCCACGAAACTCTCGCAAGTTCTGGCCGCGCATGGCGATGCCAATGGCATCAGCGATTTCCCTGGTTGTCAGTCCGATGGCTGCCGCACGTACCCTGTCTATGCTGACCTGAATCTCTCGCTGACCCATTTCAGCATCCGAGCGTACGTCCTCCAGGCCGCTCACCGAAGCAAGTGACCGCGCAACATTCACGCCGATTTCGTTCAGGATCGCCGTTGAGTCCCCCGAAATCTGCAGGCTGAAGCCATCTCCGCCGCCTTGCTGCTCGAACTGGAAGCTGGGTTTGCCAATCGCGATTATCGGAAGGTTTGCTTCGATTCTCTCGATGACTTCCGTCGTCGATAATGTCGCTTCCTCTTCTTCCGTCAGCAGAATTGTTGCGATGGCCTCGTCTCCCTCGTAGTAGCTGTACACGGATCGAATATCGAACTCTTCCTTGTGATCGAGCAGGTAGTCTTCGATCGTAATAACAGCCGCTTCGACGCGTTCCAGCGGATGTTGCCCTTCTATATGCAGCGGCATATAGAGACGCCGACCTGCATCTTGCGGGAAAGCATCGAACTTGATGAGATCAAGCAGCAGTGGCGATATGCCGATCAAACAGATGAGAATCACGCCGCCGAACGTCTTCCACGGTCGAGTCAGGATCCAGCCGAGACTCGCGACATAACGATTCGTCAGCCGCGAGATGAGCGCACCTTCCTTCGGTATTGGTGGAGGTGGTACCCGCACCGCAAGCATTGGCACCAGTGTCTGCGCAATGAGCAGCGATGCCAGCAGTGCGACGATGATGGTAATGCCGACATGCGTCATGAAGACCGAGATATCTGTCTTCGCGCCGAACATAATCGGCACAAAGACAATAATTGTGGTAAATGTGCCGGCGATTACCGCCATGCCGACTTCCTTTACGCCTGCAAGTGTCGCTTTGTGCGGATTTGACGGATCCATCGTGCGGTGCCGGAACACGCTTTCCGTGACGACGACTGCGTTATCGACCAGCATGCCGACCGCGAGCATCAGCCCCATCATCGTCAACATGTTCAGACTCAGGCCGAAGAAGTAAAGGGCGCCCAGGGTAATCAGTAGCGAAAACGGAACGCAGGCCGTCACGATCAACGTGGTCGGAACGTGCCGCAGAAACAGGTACAGCACGACGAGTGCCAGCAAAGCACCGATTCCACCGGCTTTGAGCAGGTCGCTGAGTGACCGGCGAACGCTGTCGCCCTGATTATCGAGCTCGAAAATATTGATCCCCTGCATCTGCGGCAGCCGACTGATCTTTGCCACTTCCGCCATCACGCGATCGGTCACGTCGACCATATTGGAGCCGGTCGATTTGCTGATGGCGACGCCGATCGCGTAGGAACCGTCCAGCCGGCGCCCGTAATCCCTGTCGGGGCTGCGTAATTCGACGTCCGCAACGTCACGCAGCCGCAGCGTGTTTTTGTCGATGACGATGTCTTTAATATCTTCGATCGATTGAAATTCGCCTCTTGGCCGGACACTGAATCGTTGACCACCGTCGGTAATCCGCCCGGCGCTGACGGCGAAATTGCTGTTCTCGAGGAGCTGACGAAGTGCATTGATGTCGATGCCATGAGCTGACAGCCGATCGGAATTCAGCAGGATACGAATTTCACGCGGGTCCACGCCGTGCAGTTCCACTTGAGAGACGCCCTCGATTCTTTCGATGCGCCGCTTGAGCAGACGGTCGAGGAGTTCGTAGCTGTCGGATAAGTCGCGTTCACTGGAAATTCGAAGCTGCAGCACGGGCTGATCGCCGAGCGAACCGGTGAAAATGAAAATTCGCCGGACGTCTGCAGGGAGTTCGTGGCGGATGCCGTCTACCTTGGCGCGAGCTTCAATACCTTTGGCGCCCATGCTCTGATCCCAGTCGAACTGCAGAAATATCTCCGACATGTTCTCGGTGGATGACGAATACATTCTTTCGACACCGGACAAGGTCGCCAGCGCCTCCTCGACCGGGCGGCTGATCAGGCGTTCGACTTCCTCCGGTGTTGATCCTGCGTAAGGAATCTGGATGAAGATCCCCGGAAACTCGATATCCGGAAATTTCTCCAGTGGCAATAGCCGTGTTGCAATCAGGCCGATGAGTGCGAGCGCAACGAAGATGACAGTGGTCGTGACCGGGCGCCGAAGTGCAATCTCAGTGTGTTTCATTATTGAGCTAGCTTGCCGTCGGTTGCGGCAGTGCACTGCCAGTCTGAGCGGCTTTTGCCCACTTTTTGCGGTCCAGTAGCGAGTAGACGACCGGTATCACAATAAGAGTCAGCAGCGTGGAGACCAGCAGACCGCCGATTACCGTTATTGCCATCGGTGTACGAACCTCGGAACCCTCGCCGAATCCGATTGCCATCGGCGTGAGCCCAAGCGCGGTTGTCAGAGTCGTCATCAGAATCGGTCGGAGCCGCGTCCGCCCGGCTTCCATAATGGCCGAAGTTTTCTCAATGCCCTGCGCCTGCAATTGATTGATCAGGTCGACGAGAATAATCGCGTTGTTGACGACGATGCCCGCAAGCATGATGACGCCGACGAAGGCGACGACATTGACGGTGGTCCCGGTCAGGAAAAGCGCGAGCACCGCACCAACCAGCGCGAGTGGAATCGTAAACAGGATCACCAACGGGTGTATCAGCGATTCGAACTGCGAAGCCATTACGAGGTAGACCAGGAAAATCGCCAACGCGAGCGCGAATTTCATCGAGCGGAACGAGTCTTGCATTTCCTCGTTCTGCCCGGAGACCATGGCAGTTATGCCTGGCGGCATCGGCGTGCTGGCGATAATAGCGTTAGCCTCGGCAACCGCCGCACCGAGATCTCCGTATGCGAGATTCGCGGAAATTATCGCAACGCGCTCCTGTGCGACCCGTCTTATCTCGGCCGGACCGCGTGCAATCGTGATTTCAGCAACTGCCTCCAGCGTGACCGGGCGCTCTGCAGTGGGATTCACAATCAAGTTGCGGATTTCGGCGATACTGGCATCACTTCTGTCAACACTACGGACCATTACATCGATTTTCCTGTCGCGCCAGGTATAGCGGGTCGCAAGTTCGCCGCGAACGTTCGCTACGATGCGATCGGCGATGTCCCGTACGGAGAGTCCGAGCGTCGCTACGCGTTCCTGATCGAAGACGATCTGAATTTCCGGATTGCCGGGTTCTATGGTCGTCTTGATATCAGCAAAGCGGCCCGAGGACTGCATCTTGCTGACGAGCACCTGGTTTGCCAATTCAAGGTCAGCCAGGTCGAACCCGGAAATCTCGATTTGCAGTGGACTCGCGAATGTCATCAGCGATGGACGGCTGAACTCGTATTGCACGCCAGGCAGCAGGGCCAGCTGTTTGCGCATCGCATCCATCGCGGCAGCTTCCTCCGCGCGTCCTGCGCCCGGTTTCAAGGTAATACTCAGCGTGCCGGTATTTTCTCCTGCGTCGACCGGGTTGGCATCGAGTCGATTTCCGGTACCGGCCACTGAGTAAGTCAGGTCCACAACGGCTATGTCGCGCGTCGCATCATGCGCAGCCTGGATAGCCCGGTCTGTCTCAATGAGAGGAGATCCGGGCGGCAGCCGCAGGTCGACATTAAACTCGCCCTGCGAGAGTTGCGGAATAAGTTCTGTTCCGAGTCGTGGAATCAGCATCATCGTCGCAACAAAGATTGCTGCGGCGCTGCCGACAACAGCCGCGCGGTGGCCCAGAGACCAGCGCAGGACGGGTTCATAACCCTGCGCGACAAATGTGTGCAGGCGTCGTAACAGCCAGCCGGGAACCCAGAGGATGATCCAGCAGAGCCACTTCACGCCGATAAAGAGGAAGCCGAACATGCGCACAACGAAGGCGACACCTCGCGTGAATCGATTCGGCGGCGAGTCTTCGCCTGCTTCCTGGTAGCGTGATCCGGTGCCGAGCGCGGCCAGCATCGGGATAAGTGTGAGTGCAACGATCAGTGAGAACATAAGCGCAAAGGTAACGGTCAATGCCTGATCCCGAAATAGCTGGCCCGCGACACCACTGATGAAGACCATCGGAAAGAACACGGCGATCGTCGTCAGGGTCGACGCTATGACCGCCGCAGATACCTCGGTAGTACCATTGCGAGCGGCTTCAAGGATTCCCTGCCCTTGTTCCCTCTTGCGAACGATGTTCTCGAGCACGACAATGGCGTTGTCCACCAGCATGCCGACGGCCAGCGCGACCCCACCGAGGGACATGATGTTGAGCGATATATCGTTCGCGTACATCAGCAGGAAAGTACCGATGACCGACACCGGGATTGCGACCGCAATGATGCTTGTGGCGCGAGAATCCGCGAGGAATCCGTAGAGCACCATAATCGCCAGCAATCCGCCGATTACGGCTGCAGAGGTGACTTGCTGAATGGCTGCGGATATGAATTTTGACTGGTCATAGATTTTGATGAGCTCGAGATCATCCGGCAGCGATTCCCGAATAGCCTCGAGACGGCGGTCTACGCGCCTGGCCACCTGTACTGTATTCGCATCACCTTCTTTGTAGATCGCAAGCTCAACCGACTCCCGTCCGTTGACGCGCGTGATCGCTTCGCGCTCCTTGTATCCACGCGTTACCGTTGCAACGTCGCGCAGGTAAACAGGCCTGTCAGCAACGTTCGCGACAATCGCGTCAGCGAATTCCTCGACTGTCTGAAATTCGTTAATTGTGCGAACCAGGTATCGCTGTGACCCTTCTTCCAGTCGCCCAGCCGAAAGGTTGACGTTTTCTGCACGAATTCTCTGCGCGATCTGCTGAATACTGATGCCGAGTTGCGACAATTTCTGCTGATCTACATGGATTTGAATTTCATCTTCGAGGCCCCCGCTTACCTTGACCGCGGCAGTGCCTTCTTCGGCTTCCAGGTCGTTCTTGATGCGGTCTTCGGCAAGGCGGCGTAATTCCTTGAGGCTGGCCGCCACAGATCCGGTGTCTGCAAGCGATTCGGCTTCATCTTTCCGCAACAAACCAAGACGCATGATCGGCTCAGACGATGGGTCGAATCGCAACAACAGCGGCCGTCTTGCCTCAAGTGGCAGTTCGATGATGTCCACTTTTTCGCGCACGTCGACACCCGCGATATCCATGTCCGTACCCCACAGGAACTCCAGCGTGACGTCGGACTGGCCTGATCGCGATACGGAGCGGACCAGGCGAACATTGCGAATGACGCCGACTGCCTCCTCGATAGGTTTAGTGAGAAGGTTTTCTACTTCAACCGGAGCTGCACCGGTGAGTTCCGTGCGAATGGTCACCGTCGGATACGAAATATCCGGCAGCAGATTCACTTTCAGGCGAGATAGGGAAACCATGCCAAACAGAACGATGGCGATAGTGAACATCACGATCGTGACACGGCGTTCCGTTGCAATATCGATCAGGCGGCGCATCGTATTTTCCTGGCCCGGATTATCCTGACGACGTGTCGTTGCTGACCGCCGTGTCATCGACTTCAACGGCATTGATGACTGACACCTTCGAGCCGTTCTTGAGGTTGGTCTGCCCGACAATGACAAACGCCTCGGTTTCATCGAGACCCTCCAGCACCTCTATCTGCCCGCCCTCGGCGTATCCTGTGCGTATTACTCTGCGCTCGGCGACGTTGTTCGTGATGACATAGACTGCTGACTGGCCGGCTTCCTCGATGATCGCGCTGCGCGGAATCTGCATCGCGTTTGCATGCCTGTCATAAACAATGCTGATGCGGCCGAACATGCCGGGCTTCAGCCGGCGCGATGGATCGGAAACCTCGATGGTTATCTTGAAAGTTCCCGTGGCCGGATCGATAACGGGACTGACGCGTGACACTTTGGCATCAAACTGGCTGCCGGTCAGTGCGTCAATGTGAATTGCCGCATCCTGTCCGGCGTCGATGCGGCGATACTCTCTTTCCGGTACATGCAGGTAAGAGATTAGCGGCTCGAGGCTGGTCACCTGAAAGACCGGCGCATTGACGTCAATGGTGTTGCCGAGCTTGATGAATCTCTCTGAAATTACGCCGGCGATAGGCGCGCGTATTTGAGTGTAGCCAAGTTCCAGCGACGCCAGGTCAAATGCGGCCTGGAGCGCTTCCATCTCGTACTGAATTTTTTCCAAATCTCCTGCACTGATCAGGCCCCGCTCGCTCAGATCCACATTGCGCTGATAGTCTCTTTGCAACTTGCGCAGATTGGCCTCGGCCTGTTGCATCTCAAACCTGAGGCGGTCCCCATCCAGCCGGGCCAGCACTTCGCCAACTGTTACGTCATCGCCTTCCTCGACAAGGATGGCACGCACCTCGCCGCCGACTTTTGCAATGACTGTTGCATCGGCAAACGCTTCTATTGGCGCTGACCCTCTGTAGACAGCGAATATGTCCGCTCGAGTAGGAGTGGCCGTTTCGACCGGAATCGCGGGAGCCTGGTCCTCGTCGCTGTCCGAATCTCCGGCCCCCGGCTGACACGCAGCCAGGAAAAATGCTGCCAATGCCAGACCCGGCCAGAAGTTTCCTGCCGTCATGTTGATTTCCCTGGTATCCCGCAGTCCATCCTGAAAGGTGGACCCTGGGTGTATTGAGCTTAGCCGGTAACCGGATCTTCAGTATCGATAGTCGCCAGGACCCGGCTGCCATCACGCAAACCTCCCTGACCCGTCACCACAATCTTTTCGTGCCCATCGAGCCCACTCAGCACTTCGATGTTATCGCCTGACCGAATGCCTGTTTGAATGATCCGGCGGACTGCTGATCCATCTTCAACAACATAAACAACAGTCTGGTTGTCTTCTTTGACGAGCGCTGTTGCAGGAATAATCAGTGCGTCGGCATGTTGTTCGTAGGCAATATCGAATCTGCCGAACATTCCGGGAGCGAGGAGTCCATCTTCATTATTGATGTAAGCTGTCGCCCGAAATGTGCCATTGCGAATGTCGATTGTCGGGCTAATGCGGACGATCTGCGCATCAAAAGACAGTTCAGGCATAGCATCGACCCGGACATTTACCTGCTGACCTGCAGAGAACTTCTCCATCTCTGTCTGCGGAATCCTTAAGCTTGCAACCAGGCGGCTGGTATCCGTGATCGTGAACGTTGTGTCACTGACGCCAACGTTTTGCCCGATCTTTACACCACGTGCTGATACGACACCGGAAATCGGTGCGCGAATTTTCGTGTACTCGTAATCGAGACGTCGTAATTCGTAGGCTGCTGCGAGCGCATCCATGTCGAATTTGAGCCCCTCGGATGCACTTGCGCTAATGAGTCCCTTTGCATGCAGCCGGATAAAGCGCTGGTACTCTTTGCTGACTTTCCTGAGGCGGGCCTGCGCCTGCAGCATCTGCAGACGCAGGCGATCGCCATCCAGATGCGCAAGGATCTGACCCCGGTAAACCTGATCGCCTTCTTCGGCGAGTATCTCTACAACCTCGCCGGCGACGCGCGCCAGAACCGGTGCCTCCGCATCGGAAGTGATGGTTGTGGTCGTATGATAGGTGGCGAAGATGTCAGCTATGGTGGGTGACGAGACTTCGACGGGCAGAATCGTTAAGGCGCCTGGTTATCCGTTGCCGTGAGTCTGGCTTCGCCGACACCACAGGCAGTCAGGGCCAGAGTGAGGGTTGCGGCCAGCGCCGCGATGGCAATTTTTTCAAGGCTCATTGGTTTCACCGGAATTCGAAGGACCGTTCAAGATTGTTATGGTGTTATAGTGAAGTATAACACTAGATAACTATAACGCAACCACGTGCTCCGCAACGCATCGAATAGCTCTATTTTTCAACAGGTTTGAATACTTACAGGAGGCCCTCGATCGGGATCGGGGCTTTCTATTTTATTAGATGCCCGAAACGCGAAATTGGATTGAAAAAATGCGGGGTTTATTTTGCATGCGGGGAACCCCGTCAAGGGCAACAGAACCAATGTCATTGCAAGGATGGCTACGCTAGCAATGACGTTGTGTTGGTAACGATAGTGCGGCGCTGGTGAAGGTACTCCGACACGTTGGCCTGGATCATCAGCAAGCTGGGCGTCAGAAACAGCGTCAGGATAGTCGCAAATGCCAGGCCGCCCGCTACCGCGGATGACAACTGCGTCCAGTACTGCGTCGACGGTGCGCCAACAGAGACCTCTCTTGCGATCAGGTCAATATTGAGAGCAAAAACCATCGGCATCAGTCCGAGAATCGTGGTCACCGTCGTCAGCAACACCGGCCGCAAGCGAACGGCACAGGTTCTGAGTATTGCTTCGAAGGCTCTAGCGCCACGGCCGCGCAAAACATTGTAGGTGTCGATAAACACAATGTTGTTATTGACGACAATCCCGGCCAGTGTAATTACGCCGACACCGCTCATGACGATGCCGAAAGGCTTGTCCATGATCAGATGGCCAAGCAGAACGCCGCCAGTAGAAAACAGGACCGCCGTCAGGATCAGGAGTGCCTGGAACAGACTGTTGAACTGCGTCACCAGGATAATTACCATGACCGCAATAGCGATCATCATGGCTTTGCCGAGAAATGCAGTCGCCTCCTGTTGATCTTCGTTACCGCCGCGAAAGATGATGCTGACGGCGGGATCGATATCGAGAAACGGCAGTATCTCGGTCATCTCCGCAACGATGTCTGCATCGAGATAGTTCTCTTCGACGTCCGCATCAACTTGCATCGTACGGCGCAAATTGGTGCGCTGGATTGAACTGACTTTGTTGGCCGGAACTCGCTTGACGAAATTGCTGATTGGTATCAATCCCTCGTTGGTCGGTATCCGCAGTGTGTCGATCTGGTCCAGGTTGCGGCTGTCGTACGGATAGCGGACGCGGATGTCAATTTCGTCCTCGGCATCGTCCGGACGGTACTCACCGATCTTGATGCCGTTGGTAACGAGCTGAATCATGTTACCGACCAGCGTGATATCAGCGCCGAATCTCGCGGCCTGCGCCCTGTCGACTTCGATCTGCCACTCAATACCCGGCATCGGCCGCGTATCTTCGACATTGAATACGCCGTCTATGGATTCCAGTGCCGCGCGTACCCGCCCGGTTGCATCCGCGAGCAGGTCGGGAACACGAGAGGAGAGTTCGATCAATATCGGTTTACCCTGCTGCGGGCCATCTTCGGCCTTGCGTGTCTGTACCCTGATACCGGCAAGCCCCGATACGCTTTCGCGTATTTCACGCAATATAACATCTGCTTTCCGGCGCTCGTCCCACTCGACGAAATTCAAGGTCAATGAACCAATCAGATCCTCGGCTGCACCGCGACCCATTGCACCTGTTTTCGCGTAGACACTCTCAATTTCATCATGGCCGAGCACGTAGGCTTCAACCTGGCGCACGAGCACGTCCTTTTCATCGATCGAAAGGTTTCCCCGGGCATGAATGTCGAGATTCGCGAATTCAGGTTCGATATCTGGAAACAACTCGACGCCGCGACCAAAAGTAAAAAACGCGACGTAGATGCCGACCAGGATCAGCGACACTGCCCCAAGGTTGATCCAGGGATGGTGCAGCGATTTCTTGAGGAACTGAATATAGCTGCCGGTAACGCCGGTTACCGTATCGAGATCACCGGTTTCCGCCGCGGTTAGATTTCGCCTGGCATCCGCATTGATTGCGCCGGTGCGGCCAAACATCGAACCAAGCGTTGGCACAAATAACAATGCCATGAGTAAAGATGCACTGAGCACGGCGACCAGGGTGATCGGCAGAAATTTCATAAACTCGCCCATAATGCCGGGCCAGAATACGAGCGGCACAAAAGCCGCGAGCGTGGTGCAGGTGGATGCAATGATTGGCCACGACATGCGGCGTGCAGCACTCGAATACGCATCGTGGCGCTCGATGCCTTCGGCCATGCGACGATCAGCAAGTTCCGTAACGACGATCGCACCATCAACCAGGAGGCCGACCGCCATGATCAGTGCGAACAACACCATCATGTTGATCGTGACACCGAATGAGGTGATGACGAGGATCCCAAGCAGGAAGCTGCCTGGAATCGAGACCCCTACCAGGGTCGCAGCGCGAAACCCGAGAATACCAATGATAACGATGAACACCAGCAGAACCGCGGATATAACGCTGTTCTGCAGGTTCGACAGCATACGATGGACATCTTTGGACTTGTCTCGCGACGCGACGATACTGATTCCGTCCGGCCAGGACCGTTGATCGTCCTCGATTAGCGCCTTGATCTCATCGACTGTGCCGATGACGTTTGCACCGCTGCGCTGCACAACTTCAATTGCCAGCGCCGGTTTCCCGTTCAGGCGCGCGTAACTTTCGGCGTCTTTATACGTGCGCCGCACTTCAGCGACGTCTTTGAAATGGACAACTCGCTCGCCGACGACCTTGATTGGCATTTCCAGCACGTCCTCGGCAGACTCGAATACGCCCGATACCTTTATCGGGAACCTTCCCTCGCCCGTGTGCAAAGCGCCGGCAGCTACCAGGCGGTTATTGCGGTCAACCAGGGAAAAAATCTGCGCCTGATCAAGTCCGTAACTCTCCATCGCCAGTGGGTCGACCACCACTTCCAGCAACTCTTCGCGGACGCCAACCAGATTGACTTCAAGAACGCCGGAGACACCTTCGATCTTCTCCTTGAGATCCCGTGCGAGCACGGTCAGCGCTCTTTCAGGAACGTCACCGGCAAGATTCAGAACCAGCATCGGATCGAAACGGGAAAACTTGACTTCCGTTACGGTTGGTTCCTCAGTTTCATTCGGTAGCTTGGCCTTCGCGATATCGACTTTCGCCCGCACATCCTGCAAAGCGACATCGGTATCGGTGCCGGCATCGAATTCAATCTGAATATTTGCGCCACCTTCGTAGGCGTTGCCGATCAATTCTTCGATACCTTCGATGGTCCTGATTTCCTGCTCCATCGGCCTGATGAGCAGGCGCTCCGAGTCTTCCGGGGAGATGCCCTCATGTTTAATGTTGACGTAGACGATCGGGATATTCAGATCAGGCTCTGCCTCTTTCGGCGCGTTCGCGTAGGTGACAACACCGGCAATGATAATCACCGCCAGCGACATGATGACGGTACGCGAACGGCGCATTGCAGATTCGATAATCTGCACGGTTACTGTTCCAGTTGACCTGACTTGATGGCGACAGCGGTTTCGATTTCGTCTTCGGGAACCGCGTCTACGGCGATGCCTTCATTGACGAATCCCTGGCCGACCGTAATGATCGTTGCGGAGTAGGGAAGGCCGACAATCCACACTCCATCGCTGGACGACATTGCGATGTCAGCAGAATGAAATTCGACAATACCGGATTCATTGACAATCTTGATGCCCAGGTTGCCTTCGTCGTCGAGCGTCAGCAAAGACGGAGAGACTTTTTGCGCGTAAATTGTTTCTGCAGGGATTATTAACTTGGCGGTAATTCCTGCCCGCAGTAAGCCCTCCGCGTTGTCGATCTCAAGCTCGACATCGAAAGTGCGCGTCGCCTCGTTGGCGACCGGTGCAATGTAGCGGATGGTGCCATTGACGATTTGGCCGGTGGCCAGTTTCGCAGTGCCCGGGTTGCCCTTGCTGACGAAATGCGCTTCGTATTCTGCAATGCTCGCTCTGACAATCAGTGTACGGTCATCAACAATCGCTGCAATCGGGTCACCGAGCTTGACGAAGTCACCGACTTCGACCTGCCGGTCCTGTAGCGCGCCGTCGAACGGGGCACGAATGACCATGTAATCGATATCCAGTTGTGCCCGCGTGAGTTCTGTCTTTGCGGCTTCCAACAACGCTTTGGCTTCCTGCAACTGTGCTTCGGAAACGTAGCTATTGCCCTGGAGTTTGGCCCGCGCCTCGAATTCGAGCTCACGTTGTTTGACCGTGGCTTCGGCCTGTGCGAGGCGGGCGCGGCGGTCTCTTTCGTCAAGTTCCACAATGACATCGCCGGCATCGAAGCGATCACCGCGTTCCACACCAACACTGACCACGCGTCCGTCCGTTTCTGCATTAAGTTCTACAATTCTCGCCGGTGCCGTACGGCCATTGACAATGATGTTCCGGGTGACTTCCACGGCAGTTTGATGCCGTACCCTGACACTTGTGCGTGGCGCCGAGGCGACATCCGGATCTTGCCCGGTGTCATGGGATTTGTTGCCGTCGCCGATGTAGCCGCTGGCGAGCCACAGTGCGATTGCAATGGTTATCCCGCCGGACGTGAGCCAGGATTTGTAAGGACGCAATTTATTTAATTCTAATTTCAACATTACTCTGTCTCAAAACTCTGCATGGTGCAGATCAGCCTGCGGCAGATTTAGCACTCGCCGGTGCCGGTTCAGCCAAAAGTTCTTTATTGTCTTCAATGTATTGTTTAAATGAAGACATCATATGTATGCCAAAGCCAGCAACAAATTGAGCGCCAGGTCCCATGCGGTGGCAATCACTGGCCGCAAATTCTTCAATAATTTTTACGATTTCGTCGAGCTCCTTGAGCTTATTGTCGACCACCGTGTCGATTTGCTCATTCGTCATCAAATGCGCAAACCATAAAGTTGCAAGAAATTCCGACCGAACCTTGTGAGATGGGTTTGGATTTGCAAGGCCTTCCATCAGCGCCTCGCGTCCCTTTTCGGTGATGTTGTATACCTTGCGGTCCGGTTTCCCGTCCTGCAGGACCTGCTCGAATTCAACCAGACCGTTTCGCGCAAGCGTGGCAAGAGCCGGGTAGATTGAGCCGTACCCTGCGGGGAAAAAATGTCCGAACGACGATTCGAAGCACTTTTTCATATCGTAACCGGAGGCTTCTCCGTCGGTAAGCATCCCAAGACAAACTGTTTTGACATCCATCAGATTTATTCCCGCCACTTGTTGCCCCGGCATATATCGGGGTGATGCATACTATCAATTCGATATATATTGTCCAGCTATAGGTAGAAGTATTTTTTATATAGAGAAAATCATCTATGAATCAATGTATTAAGCATCCTGCCCGGATACACCAGCGCGCGGGAATGCGCTCGGCGCACCTCAGGGTGCGCCAAAAATGGTGAATTGCCGGTCGATTCAGGTGCTGCCGGACTTGGTGGCGACGACGACAATC
>SMVB01188121.1_pt1 | contig 36530 bp, 47 predicted proteins | sample 2456461 | NCBI WGS metagenome assembly SMVB01 (sample SAMN11095934, study PRJNA526329) | marine sediment metagenome | biome: Marine sediment; feature: Surficial sediment; material: Deep marine sediment; isolation source: Hadal surficial sediment | place: Pacific Ocean | collected 2014-05 | depth...
CAATTACATCAGGTTCAACATCATCTTCGTCTCTGACGCCAGAAAATTCGTCGGCCCATTCACGCATAGAAGAGGTTTTTACAAGTAATCCCCCACTATCTGCATCAACAACCCAACCAAGTTCTACGCCAACGAATTTTGTCGGCTTTGCTCGGTAGTGCATCCTTTTAATACCTCGGACATAAACTTGTAAACAAATTTTTCCATGTTATTGCAAGTTCGCTCAGCATTACCGGCTATATTCACTACGGCAAACCGAGATATGAACTTGCGAACTTCTTCAACCTTGCTGAAATCGCCGCCCCTACTAAAATCACCAACGTCCACATCCATATACGGTTTATTGTACTGCGAAATCGCTTTTAAAGTGCATCTTTCCCCAGGAGAATTCCAATTGCTTGCAAATCTCACAGTTGCCTCTGAGTCTCTTGCATTTGAGTACGTGCGAGGCGAATAACGATCCGAAGAGTGCTCTCTAATGCCATACAACTCTGCATATTCTGGCTTTGAGCCGTCTTGCGTTTTAAAGCCTGCGGGTATCCAGCCGCCGGTTTCAAGCCCTGCGTCTTTTGCCGCTCTAATGCCGCCAATATCAGCGCCTGTTTGAGCGCCGGAAATTATCTTTTTAAGCTTCATGTCGCTCCAAACATTTGATGAAACTCCCACTCTCGCCTGCGCAGGTTGTTGAGCACATGGTTGTCAGACCATTCTACCTCTCTTGTTTCTACGTCCATCGCTATCGGGCTTATGCAGCGATTTGGATACCGAGCGTTCTCTAACTGCTCCTTGACGCTAGCTGCCCCCAATCCATCGTGATCAATGACCATCACAACGACTTTATGAACTTTTATCATATACTTTTCGTCTACGTCCAAAGCGTTCTTCATCTGTTTTCCCTTTAACTCGCTGTATTAAAAATTCCCCATACAACTTCAACATTGTCGGGACCATATTCGTTTTTGAGAATTTGTATTTCCGACTCAAACGCCCGCTTAAAGCCCTCAAGTTCCTTCTCGGTGTCTAGCTCTTGAATTTCCAGATACATTTCGTCATGTCTAGGATCGCCACCAAATGTTCTAAACCCCTCTCGCTTCTTATTGGCTACCCAAATATGCTGGTCATTATCATGTTCCCCAAATATATCCCCTGAAGTTTCATATAGGGCGTTTTTTAATATACCCTCTTGAAGTTCGTTGGCTTCTATTTTATCATCCTCGTATTCAACAACTTGGTTTTCAAGTGGAGAACCACAAGAAGGACAAAAGTTTTTCTTTGCATCATAAATTTGTATTCGTCCTTGAAAATCCTGGCACTTTTTGTTGCCACAAGCAATAATATCACGCTCCCGCGTTATCATCTGATCGGCTTTACATTTTATAAACGGACCCATATGCACGCTATAATCAACGCTCATTTTGCCTCCTACAAATGCTTTGAAAGGTTTCTTCTAAAAGTTCGGGAGATTAGCATCTAGGTTTATGGCGTCTAGGTCTTTGATGGCGTCTAGCTCTTTGTTTATGATAGCTAGCTCTTTGTTTATGATAGCTAGCTCTTTGCTTATGATAGCTAGCTCTTTGCTTGCGGCCTCAAAGACGGCTAGATGCCTTTCTTCGGTCGCAATGCTCGAATTCAACTCTTTCATGGAGGAATCTAGGTCTCTGAGCTTGTAATCTAGCTCCTTGAGATCAATATTTAGCTTAATTGAAAAATAAACACACGCAAAAGCTAATGCAATCATTCCTGCCGCAACCCCAAGGTTCCTCCATCTGTAAAAGCTCATATTTTTCTCCTTGATTCGAGAAGCACACCAACCTTCATTGTACTTGATTTGACAAGATTCGTAAAGCAAATAAACGAAAAAAGCCATCATGGAATGATGGCTTTTTTCCGCCCGAAATCAACGATTTACGCCGCCTTCAAACGAAACTTCAGGATCTTCTCTCAGAGGTTACGGAAAAACTGGTCTGCTCATCTAGGTCTTTGCTTATGGCATCTAGCTCTTTGTTAAAGCCACTTTCGCCCATCGCAGCTTTCTACTAGCTGGACGACGTATTTTTCGCGAACGCGACCAGAGATGTGGGGAATAGCGTGATCGGTTCGCGAATAGGCTCCGAAAATATGGGCGGGATAGGGCATTCCCTTGAATGCTTTTTTCCCAATAAGTTTTTGGAGTTTAAGGCTTCGTTGTTCTTCGTGTAAGTACAGGCTCGCTGGCAACCTTGCTATGCGTCTGTTTCTTCTATGAGAATTAGGTTCCCAGAATAGGCAATTCCTAGAATTATCTTGCATATGCACTGTTGCGTTCTTTCCATAGCATCCATGGGACGATAATTTTTTATGTTCAGTGCCGTAATATTGCCAATGATCGGTCCAAACAAGATCAAGCCAATTTGGTGCGAGATATTTGACGGCAATATACTGATAGTTAATTCTCCACAGCCAATCATAGACTGACTGATGTGGGTAATAGAAAGCTGCGATGGGTTGTTTGCCGTCTATAAGACCTCCGAATATGTGTTCTCCTGGCTTTAGCATTCGCTTTCCAACAAGTTCTTCAACGCCTTTAGCGCCCAAAGTATATTCGGGCTGACTTTTAGCGTCAACAGAAGGTAGAAGAGACGCTCCTATGGCGGCGGGAATACTTGCAGCGACGATTTTGTTGAATTGTCTTCGGTCCATTTCAATTTCCTTAGTAAGAGTTAAATGGCCTTCTCATATTTTTTCCTGTTTTTGAGGACGCTACGCCAACCTCCATTGTACTTGATTTGACAAGATTCGTAAAGCAAACAAACGAAAAAAGCCATCATTCCATGATGGCTTTTTTCCGTCCGAAACTCGCCGCCTTACTTCAAGCAGAACTTCAGGTCTTCTTCCCTGTAGACCAACTTTTGATCTCGAACCTGTTTGCGAAGAGTTTGGTAAACAACATTTCCGAAATCCTTGCTTACCGAATCATATCCGGTTTCCAAAATCGCACTAACAATTTCAGCGTGCGTTTGCCAGACTACGGCCTTCCCTTTTCCCGTAAGAATTTCTGGAATTAAACGGGTCAAAGGCGTTTGCTTCGTGGTGACATCCTTCGCATCCTTCGCATCCTTCCCCTTACTTCCGCTTCCGGGTGGTCGGCCAATACGCTTCGGAGAATCATTGCCTTTAGCAGAGGCTTTAGAGCCAGAGCCTTTAGGTCGGCCACGCCCGCGCTTCACTTCGCCATTCGCAGGCGTGGATTTAGGCTTCGCACCGTTCAGCATTGCGTTGAATTCCTTTTCCACAACCTCCAGGTCTGCACGCTTTTGCTGAATGTCTGTGGCCAACTCCAATACACGAGAGACTTGATCGGCCATTTTAGACCCTTTCAATTTGATCCAGGTAACGAGGTTCAAAGACTTGGATCAAACTTCTTTGAAACCATAAAACTTAATTCCTCTTATCATCACTATACAACCGAAATCTAAAATAACAAGGCAAAAAAAATAATAAATCTAAATTTAGTGAAGTTTACTCCTATATTTCGGGTAAAAGAACGCAATTTAATCATTTTGAAAGGAAACAAATATGCTAGTTCTATCGAGAAAAAGAGATGAGCAGATTATTTTACGGCACCCTGGGATAGCGGACATCAAAATTACGGTAGTGCGCATTGACGGCCGCAACAAAGTGCGATTGGGCATAGAAGCAGATCGAGCCGTTACAATTTTGCGATCTGAACTGCTGGTTGAAGATAATTCGGAGAAGGGAAAATCCACTTATTCAAAGGCACTTTGAATGATGCCTTTAACTTGAGGGAAAACAGGACCACTCAAATCCCAAAAGTACCGGGCAAAATAAATGATTGCATCTCTGGTGTAAAACACGTTGCGGTCTGAAATGCCTTTATCGCGAATTTCATTAGCCCACTCAAGAATTTCATCAGCGGTGGGCTGCCCTGTGGGCCATGGCACCTTAACTGTAAGGCATGGTTGTTTGCCCCCCGCATATCCTTTAGGAAGACAGGGGGGCAAACCCGAAGGAGTGGAGATTGACATGAGGTTCCCCAAACAACAAACGGGATTGGGATCGGCTGTGGGCGGTTTAATTTTAACTGGTTTGGGCTTGTCTGGCTTGTACTTTGCCCGAATCCGCTCAAAGACCGATACTTTCGGCTTCATTTTAGGGGATGAAGTAGCTGAAGTTGCCATAACCTCTTTTGGTTTTGGTTCCGCCATAAAAATTTCCTTCTGATCATAAGAATTTAGTGGATTGTATGAACTTTATCCACATTTGTCAAGAACTAAATAAAGTTTTTTTATTGTCATAAACCCTGTTTATATAGACATTTACGTTATATCACTGCTTTAAGAAAGCCGAATTTACAGCGAATTCAAGCTTATAGAAGCTCACTCAAGGAATCCCCAACGTGGGTTCGTCGAATGGCTTGAGCGAAGATTTTGCTTGTTTCAAGGACTTCCAATCGATCCCTAAATGAATCATCCAAACGGTAAGGATCAACGGTATCCGTGATAACGAGTCTTTTAATATTCGCAAGAAATTTATTGGCCTGACCCACAAACAAACCGTGCGTAGCGAACACGGCGTACAGGTCGGCTCCCTTCTCTCCTAGCACCTTTTCGCACTTAGCAATCGACTTACCACTGGCAATAATATCGTCAATAATGAACACCTTGCGGCCCTCAACTTCACCAATGATATTGTCGCCATGAACCTCGCCACGCACACGTTCTTTATCCAGATAGGCTATGCCCACTTTAACGCCCCAACGAGCTTTAAGGGCGTCACGAAATCGCCGTGTTCGGCCCATTCCCCCGCTATCAGGAGAAAGCACAACATATTCATCATCCGCTGGCGATTCAATTCTCTGCTCACACCAATCAACAAATAGATTCTTCGCCTCTAAATTATCACTCTGGATTCGATTCGCATTTTGAAACGCGGCTAAGTTATGAATGTCCATCGTCAAAACACGCGCAACATGGCTTACTTCAATTTGTTGTGCAACATATTTCGTATAAACAGGCGCACGAGACTCGGTTTTGCGATCTTGGCGGGAGAATCCATCGTATGGAATGATTACGGTAATTCTATCAGCAGAAGCATCATACAACGAATTACAAAAGAATATTAACTTAGTGAATTTATCACTGACGGATTCGCCTAAAATTCTGTTTTCAACGCACTGACGATCATCGTACAACGATGAAATAACATAAACATCTTTTCCGCGTACATTTTCTTCGGCCTTAACATAAGGCACACTATCAGGAAATGTACGCTCAACGTGGCGGGCAAAGGAGAAATGGGCATCGTCAGTAATTGTTCGGAACCATCGTTGAACAGACTTTTTATAGTTTTTGGTGTGGTTGGACTGCCCTAAAGCAAATACCCTTAAATCATCGTAAACTGAATTTCTAGCCATAACTCCCCCCAATCGCATACTGACTGTCACAATTTACCTCAATTTATTAAATTATACTATTATCAATTTATAAATCAAAAATCATTAGTCATGCTACTTTCAATTCATTTAGAAGTTTCAGCATTTCATCATGGGAATACCCTTCATCACAGATATAGGGGCCAATGATTTCAGCTTCCTCTTTTGTTAAATTGCAGTCTCGAACTAAGGATTCAAGGTGCCATATATTTCTTCGGCGAGCGTACCAGGAAGTTGCAAGCAATTTGTTATATGTGCTGCTGTCAAATACCCTGGAACAATTTGAGCATCCGGCAATTCCATTGCCTAATGCCTCTTGTAATGCGTATCCGCAATAAGGGCAATAATATATCATTACCCTTATATATGAAAGCAACGGGTTTAATCATCACTTCCACCGCCACTGTCACTGCTGCCGCCATCGTCACTGCTGCTGCCGCCATCGTCACTGCTGCTGCCGCCCCATCCGCTCTCAACGGGCGTCCTTTCAGGGGCCTCGTAGGCTTGTTGTGCAAGCATTTCAACACGCTCAACCTCTTGTTGTGCAGCAACTGCTACTTGAGCCTCTATACGGGCCGCTTCAAGAGCCGTAGCGTGGGCTTCTTCCTCGACAATTCGACCATCATACTGCTCTTGAGTTTCGATTCCATCCACCCAATCAGAACCATCTTCATAAACTGGGTGCAATTCATCGTAATACTCGTATGGCTGATCAAAGCCGGCGAACAGAAAATAATACATCAAAGCCGAGTCGAACAAATCGTCACGCGCACTATAAATAGTTGTGCCATGAAACCACTGACGATTATTGCGGCGTGCAACAGTATTATAGCGAATAGCAGCACGAACGCCTGTGCCAGCGGGAGCGGCTCCAAATTCCGTCAAACACCAAACGCCACGGGTTGTGCCCATTCGTGCCGCAACAGTTTCTGAAAAATAAGACTCATTCCAAGTGGCAGTGGCAAAATATTCACCACCCTCTAAATAGAGAGAGTCGCCGCCGTCATTGCGTTCCCGGTAATCTTTCCCCATCACAGTCATCAGAACTGGCCCTGCGGGACCAATTACCCACAACTGGTTGTCGAGCCGGCCTTCTTGCCTGTTAGCTACTTGATTTCTCTCTGCGTCTGGGCTTTGGTTAAACAAGGGAGAACCCAAGCCCCCATTGTCAGCATCTGTTTCTTCGCCTTGCTCGTGATCGGCTCCGCAATTAGCGGGCCGACGACTTTGCCAGTACCAATACATGCCAACTGCAGCCAAAACCGCTAAAATCACAAAAAGTTCCATTTACATTTCCTTGTTTGAGTGAACTTGTTGAAGCTCTCAACATGACAATCATTTAACAACGCCCATTGTGTTGTTCCACATAAATTTATCTCCCGGCCTTAAATTACAATCAGCCGATACGGGGATTGTAGTCTTCACACGCATTTCATTAGCTATTTTTAACCAACACAACGCTGACCAAATGCCCGGTAAATCTTCACTCATAGAAATAAACTCTGCCTCCAACTCTAATTCTAAGTCGCGTCTATGTCGGCCCGGCGCGTCCAAAGGCCACGATCTTAATCCTATATACCAAAGGGTAATTCCCCCTATAACGAAAGCAACCGATAATAAAGGAAAGGGGCAAAAAACAGCCCCCGTAAAGCAGACCCCGACACAGACAAAAGTAACGGAATCCCACAACCTGTTGCTCATGGTTCATCTCTTTCAATTGGGATAGGGATAGGTTGACCTATATCATTTTCAACAGAAACTTTCACAGTATATCCACAAAACATGGCCATGAGAACAAACGGAAAACTAAAAACAATAATCGCTGTTTCAAACAAACGTGTTGTAGTCATTTTATCACCCCGCGAAAATGAAATAGTGAGGGTTGGCTTTAGCAAATATAACAAAGCAATAAAGGATGCCGGCAAGTCCCAATAAGGACCAAGCCCATCCCCTGCCATCCCACGGCAACTCGTAATACTTCTCAATCAGATAGATATAAAAGAATGTGCCACAAACCCCAAGCACCATTCCAAGACTAAACACACTGCCCAAGTAAAGTGCCGCTATGCCCGATACAACAGCTAGAACATTGTAGCGAATATACCGGCCCCACTTTTCGTCTTCGCCTCCAAGGCCCCAAGTATAATATCTCCATGACAAACAAATCAAGCCCAGAAAATAAACAAACGATCCCATGAAAGAAAAGCCCGCTGCAAAATAGGCATATTGGGGAATGGTTAGGCCAGAGGGATCGAAGATTGACATAATAACATGGACAGTCAACAACGCAAAAGCACCGAGTGTAGCCCGTGGGATTAGCTCTTCCTCATTAAACCCAACCGAAATAACGCCAGGCAACATGCCCGCCATGAATCCGAGTGCTGATAAAAGTGACATGCAGGACATAAAACCGACAACCTCACTTCCAAAAACAACTGCCACACAACTCCAAACAGCAGTTAGAATCCAAAAGTAAACACTCATATTGAATTCTTTATCCACAAAACGCAGCCAATGCGTAAAACTCAGACCGCCAATGATTCCAAGGCAACCTGGTAAAATTAAAAGTATCTGAAATTCCGGCTTAACGTAGTTGCCACTTACGATCAACAAAGCACACGCCAAGTATATTAAAAATTCATGCACCTTCGCAGGAATAGCCAACAAGATAACAAGTAAGTACAACCGCGTAAGCCAAGCCAATGATCCCACAAAAAGAATTGCTGCCGTAATAGCAATGATATTCGTGAATGTAACAAATCCAGTTACCTTGTTCCATGTTGAGGGCGGGGGTGGGGGAGGCGGTTGTGTCAGCCTCATAAGCACTGCCATATCCATATCCTTCACGCCAGCAATCTCGCCCGCTAGGATGAATAAGGTGGAGCGTAATTTTTTATATTTATCATAAGAATCTGTCGGTATGAATCCTCTAAGCATACGATAATTTATCGTCTCAATTGTATGTCGCAGACTTTTGAGTTGTTCAAATTTAGCATCGCGGCGTTCAACCTCCAAACTATTGACATCCAAACTAACCGCTGAAAAGCAAATTATCCCTAACAATAAAATCTTAAACATTGCTTCTCTCCATTGCTTGTTTAAGTTGCCTTTTAAGCTGTTTTCGATTTTGAAGTTCTGCCATGAATAGCCCAATGGGATCAATGTTTGGATCACGCTCTTCTTTAATCGTATTCACAAAATGCGAACCCACCGTGCCAATCACGCCAGCATAAATTGCCAAAGCAAAGCCAAAGAAAATCACCATTACACATTTGCCAAAAACAGATGCCGGCGACATATCCCCATAACCCACAGTCGTAATTGTCACGGCAATATACCAGAAACAATTAAACAATGAGTCAAATGAGTTTGCCGAAACATCAGCATCTGTTGCGGGGCGTGTTCTTTCAATCTCGTATATTAAGACCGCTGTAAATGAACCGACGATTGCCATTGCCAACATCAGCGCCTTGAGATCGTGATAAGCCCGATAAAAGCCTAGCGCCACAAGTTGCAAAGAACGATTATATCGCAAGAGTTTGCATAATCGTAAAAGCCGCAGCGTTCTAATTAAGGCCAACCATCCTACAGGAATGATGGCGAGGGCGGGATGAGCTAAAAACCCTAACCAGAATGGAACAATCGCCACCAAGTCAATAATTCCTAAAACTGACCTGGGGTAATTGGAAATTCCATTGTCACGACAACTACGCCACCAACGAAGACCATATTCAAACGTAAAAATTAAGGCAACTATTCGCTCAGACCAAAGCCAAAAAGCACTTCCATCATGGCTGTGAGCGTGGCCTAAAGACAATTCAAAAATATAAGTAACAACGCTGTACCAAATTAGGCATCGCAGAAATAGCTCAAAGTTTCGCATCCAAGCACCTCCCTCTCAAGTCTCCTTAAAACTACCAGTTTAGGTGTGATGCAAAAATGCCCGCCCAAGCTGCGAGCCGGGTGACAAGCTCAAACAGTTTGAGCGGGCGGGGCATGACTTTTATTCAGCAGCCTTACCCACCACTTTGTCTTTATCCTGTTTCTCGCGAAACTCTGCCAGAATGGCGTCAGCGTTCGCATCTTCATCAAACTCGTCGTCAAGAAATTCGTCGTCTTTACCTAGCGCACGAGTTGTTTCGGCAATGCCTCGGTTTTCGTCAATTTGATCCTGAAGTGCTGACGTAGCTTCGCCAAGCATCGAACTACTCATACCCTGCCTTAAATCAGCGCTGAGTTTCGCCTGTGACCTATTGGCCTTAGACAGATCAAGTTGGACCCGCATTTTACTTGCATTCGCTTGAGCCTCTCTGACCTGCGTCTGATGCCTTTCTAACAACTTGAAGTTCTGATCGTAATCATCCTGCGCTTGGTCAAATTGCTCTTGGTTGGTCGTAAAGTCACTTCTCTCCTTGGCTAAAAGCGACGCTGCACGTTTGGCACCATCTTCCTCGCCTGCTTTCATTCTTGCGGCAATTCGTTTTTCCAGTTTTGCTATATTAACTTTGTTGATTTTTACCTGTCGTGCTAACTTATTCAACATTCCTTTGCTACGGCCCACCGCAAGACGGGCATCTTCTACTCGATCTGCGGTTTGATCAATGGCCACTTGCATCATGGCAACCGGGGCATTGCGCTGCAAAAATCTAAATGGAATCCCTAAAATCATCCTAAGAATAAGCCATAACCTGTTCATGGTATTGTCCTTTCTCTACTAAGTATTTGTCAAAAAACAACAACGCGATCAGGGACAATTTCTGGTCCCTGCCAAACTTTAGTATAGCCGTCATCTTTGCCCATATCTGTAAAAATAAACTCGGTAAGTGGTTCGCCAACTTCATCTTTAATTTCTCGCCAAAAATCCCAATACAAAATCTTGGACTCTTTGACCTCTTCAATTTCAACGAGGCCATCACCGTCTGTGTCTTCAATGGTTTGAACAGTAGCCTCGTGAGCACCTTTTGCATCATTGACCCGCCAATACGTTGAATCAATCTCTCCATCTGACTCTTCATCAATGCAAAAACCGCCTTCAAAACTGGGATCGTCAACCCATTTACCGTCCTTCTTAATCTGGCCCAAAAGAAGACCCTTATGAAAGTCTTCTGAGTATTCAAATTCTTCAAGCAGTTTCAACAGTAAAACTGTATGCGTTAAGCCGGCATCGGCATTTGGGTCTACAAGGGGACAAAAACGCAACCTAACTTGTTGGATGTTTTCCCCATCATTTGAACACAGGTCATAATCTGAAAAATAAAAATCCTCGCCACCAACGGTTCGCTTCACTTCACGAATCGCTTTGAGAAGAAAATTGCAATCTGAGAAATCAGGGTCATCAATTGAAAACGTAGCTCCAATTTTTTTACCAAGGGGATTTTTATAGCGACTCTCCACCGATCCTTTAAGTCTCTCCCTCATATGGTCCCAAAGTGTACGACCTTCACCGGCCATGTGTTTATTCCTTTCTTTTATGGCTAACTGCCACGAACTTCAACCTCACGAACCACCCGGCATAAAGTCAACTGCACGTTTTCTTGCAATTTCGAGTATACGATCCATATCCACAGTTTCTTCATGTGGGATAATGGGAGCACCTTTCAACAAACCTTCTGCACGATTCAAATCACCTGTAGGATCTGCTGGTGGACATATTCCACAGCAAATACTATTTGCAATTTCTTGCAAAACCCTACTTGGCTTTCTTGGCTTCTCAGTTAATTCTTTATTCATTGCTACTCCAAACCTTCCCCGCAATATTGCGGGGAAGGTTTTATTTTAACTGTTTATGTGCCACGAGCAGCACGGCGATAGAAAAAGAAGTACCAAACGGCTCCACCACAAACAATGCTGATTAACAACAACCATGTGACCCATCCCCAGCCTTTCTTCGCTGGCACGGCGGCTGCCTGATAACCAGATGCAGCCTGCGCGTAACCATCGCTGTATATCAAGTCAATATTTTCTTTATCCATGCCCTCTGGCACGTAATTAGGATCAACCGGCTGGCCCTTCATAGCATTGACTTCGGCTTGTAGCGAAGCGTTTTTAGCATACAAATCATTCAACCGCGCCTGATCAAGCGAAGAGCCGTGATTATGAAGGTATGCTGCTTGCCGCTGAGAATTCAGACTCATCATATACAGCCAGAAGTACGGACTAAGGCCGTCGCCATACATGCCCCAAGAACCAGGATATGAACGACCGTAATAGCTATTGTAAATCACAGTGGTTTGACGGTTTCCACGACTGGCATAACGATCAGAGGTATAATTTGAACCGCTAAATCGTTTTGCCGATGCCGAACTTCGATCAATTTTAACGGCACGAGACTTGCCGGTCTTAGGGTCTTTGACTGTGAAGGTGGACTTTTTACTTGTGGATCGCGTAAACTTCTGCTTGCTGCGGTCCCTAGCGTTCGCCTTGCCTGCCTTAGCGTCAAATTTGGAGCGAGGTTTTGTTCCTTTGTTTGAATTTGTTGGCTTTGTAAAACTCCTGGGGGCTTTTGCTCGTGGTGCTGGTCGCGGCTTTGGTCGTGAATAACTACGACGACGAGGCCCTGCCTGTGCATCTGGCGAAAAATCACCGAGAAAGATTGGCGCAACCAAACCGAAGCATAAAACTGCAATCACAAACTTTTTCATAATCATCCTCCTCCTTGATGGGGTTCACAACTGGACTGCGTGGTCCGATTATACTCAAGCCATAAATAAAAGTAAAGTCAAACTTTATTCACTGTCGCGCCGCGCGTCATACTCATCATCATATTCTTCGCGTTCACCTTCATCATCATCTTCATTTACTTCGCCAACTTCTTCATAAAAGGTATCCATAACTTTCTTTAGGCTAGTGTCACCCTCTACAATTGCTGTGCAAAGCAGTACAATCAATTTTAAATCTCTTACATCGCCAACTTTATCATCCTCTTCTTCAATTGCTGCAAGGGACGGCTCGATGAAACACTTTTCAATTTTAGGCGCTCGTAACGTAGTTACAGCCTTTTTTGGCCGTTGGCCCGTAACTACTTTAGAACCGGCCACTAAATCCCTAGTAGTTCCCTTCTTGCTCTTTACCGATTGATCCCGCGCCCTTTTCTTCTGGGCGACTTTCTTACCTGCCACTTCCACTGCCTTAGCCGCTGCCTTGGTCGCTCCAGGCGACACTTCCTCAGCTTCACTACTTTTTTCACGATGCTCTGCAACTATTAAATCTGCATCGGCCAGTGCTTTGTCTTCACGAGCGTCCCTGAGAGCGCTTTCTCGCTTTGCAATTTCCGCTTTTACACGATCATGGGCATATTCACAGGTCGCATCGCAAATTGCAATTCGCTCGTCATCATCCCCAATGTCAGCAAGCAAGCCCGCGACTGTTTGATTGATTTGACCTGTTAAAAAGAGGTTGCGACAATGTTCATCAAGCGTGGCAACTCTATCCATTGACCGAATCCAAGATTCTGTTTTATGAGTTATAGCGAGCATCTCTTCATCAGTAGCTCCATTTTTTCGCATATAACAAAACCAGTTATAATTTGCGGCTTCACCAATTCCAATTGCCGTCGCATTCTCTTGCCACGCAAATTTCATTGCGTCTAAATCAGACAAATCAGGATAAATACGACACTCAACATATTCATGTACATCTGCACCAGGACCAAGCTCTTGAGATTCCCGGTTAAAACACTCCGTATTTTCATCTCTAATTTTCCATACACAACGAAGACGACGTTCGCCAGCAATCAACTGTATTTCTTCATTGTCGCCCTCGCCAATGATGCGAACCAGCAGGGGGTGCTGCAATCCTTGCTCAATAATAGACGCTCTCAACTCGGTCATGCTTAGATTATCAAATCCTTGGCCATCAATGCCAGCACGTCCTCCTGCAAAACTGCGCGGATTGGAAAATGCAAAACCATCGGCGGGAAGATCAGCCACCTGAATTGCGTCTACACGAACTCGCGACAAGTCATTGCGAATGGGAATAACAGCATCCATTGTCTATACCTCATTGAGTGTAAACGGTAACCAGTAACGCAAATACAAGATAACAAATACAACCGTATTGTCAATCCCGTTTTAAAAACGGGGACTTAATTTGAAAAATACCTTCAAGCGCTTCGCCCAAATATTTGCTCTTGTCGCCATTCCAAACCTGTACTCTCCGCTTGCTCATGGCTCATGGCTCATTCCTAAAAAGTATAATTTTTATGGGGCTTACGGCAACGAAGCTGCCAACCGACTTCGTAGTATTTCCTGCCAAAATTATCAAGACTAGAATTTGCCTTTTTAAGCACTAGCCCCTCGATTTCATCAAGGTGAAGAAATTCATTATAAGCCTGCTGAAAATCTGCCGGCTGAATCATTGGAGCGAGCCACAAATTTTTAGAAACGGAAATCGCAATGCCATTTTGCGTTTCGCGTTTAGTGGGATTGCCGCAAATTCGGCATAAAAGATCGTAACGCCCCTGAAGAGAGGGGCGCTTAAAGAGATATCTGCCAGCCCAAAGAACATCAAACAAAACGATCCTATTTTTATAATGCTTAGTTGTGGTCTTATTGTGAAGCAATTCGGAGTCAAACCAATACTCCTGGCCTTTTTCCAATTCCAGAGAAAGGATTTGCTCTTTTATTTCATCTGACATTTCCCATTGTTTATGGGGTTCTCCCTGTCGCATCCACGCTTTTACGGTTCCGTCAGGATAAACATGGATCAAATTACGGGTGCCATTATACTTGGGCTGTGCAAGCCATGGCGCTTTGGCGTATTGGGGAAGCCTTGCAGGAAGGATTTTAGACAACGGACGTGGAGGAAAAAGAAACTCCATTTCCAACCTTTCTAAAGCAAATTGGAATAAACCTGATCTGACCAAACCAATGATACTTGTCAAAGTAGTCAGTGTAAACCAATTGGCGAAAAAGGGCGCGATAATCGTCGAATACAGCAAATGGGCGATTACCGCGCACTTTTTCGCGCACAAAGTGCGCGATACTGATTAAATGCAGCAAATGGACGATTATCGCGCCCTTAAGTTCGCATCTTAGTCACTTTGCCAAAAATGTCAACGTCTCTTCAAAGAAACTTAGCCTTTGCTTCTGCTTGCTTCGGCGAAGGCCATGAGGGACATGCCAACTTTTTAAAATTGCAAAAGAACAAATCCTAGTTTCATAAAAACTAAGTTTTTAATTTATTCTCTAATTCACGTAAAACATCTAAATGACAAGACGCTTTTAACAAAGTAAGAGCTACGTCATCAGAAGAACAGTGGTGAAGATCGTCCAAACATTGCGACTTTACTTCTTCCCACTTAATAATCTCGTCGGTAATATATTCCTTAACTTCCTTTATTTTCATGTCCCACCATTATAACAAAAATTTTAGGACCATTCTTTCAGAATTAAAAGGTAATCCGCTTAATTCCAGCAGCAATCCCATACTGATCCTCGGCGTTGATATCACGTACACGTATGCCTTTTTTGCCCTGTTTTCTAATTTCTTGCAATTCATACCAAACGCTTTTTTCTAAAATAATTTCTCTACATGAGTCGCCCATAAATGCGTTTACTGGTCTGTCATATTCGCTAGGCACGCCAACGAAGCCCTGTTGCGTGAAGTATCGCCTCTGATCTTCCATAAACTGACTATTGTAGGCAAGAGCATCACTGGTGCTCAGATGAAGCGAAAAGCCATCCGGTCGCTCTCCCCAATCTCGCTCGGTCTCTTCCCATTTCTGAACTATAACGGTCCTCAGTTCTCCGGGTTTTGGGTAGACATCTAGCTCTTTGTTTAATTGCTCATCTAATTGACTACTAAGAATATCCATCACGGTGGCTGAATCAGTGTTCCACAACAATGCTATTTTTTCAATCAACTGATGAGCACGATTGTCTTGCTTCATTAGAATGTTTCCAGCGAATTGTTCTTTCTTGTTTTTGTTGACGATTCATCATCAGGATCATCATAACAATCTTTGGGCAAGAATTCAGCAAGATTCAAAAGTCTTTCTGGAAAACTTGGACCGATAGCGCATTTGTTACACTTTCGGTGGGCAACAAGAAACGTGGTGCCTTTTCCTTCTAATTCCAGAAATGCTTGATTGGCACGCCGGGGGTTTTTGTAATATTCACGATTTCCAATTCGGACGAATGTATCAAGGCCAACTAAAAATTGCCTGCCTGGAAATAGGCGAGATTTTTCAACGAAGGTTGATGCTTGGGTTAGCCAGATGTTTTCATCTTCTTTGAATTGATTGCACCGAACCGCTAGAGAGATGTAATCAATGCACGGTTTGTCCACATTTGTCAAAGAGATTTCGTATTCTACTTTTCGCTTTTTAAAGTCTGAAGCCGCTCTGGCCATTTGGATATGACCGGAATGTCGGGGATTGAAGGAGCCTGAGAAAATAATACTGTCTTCACGAGAAGGGCGCATAAGTTCGCAACCCTCAAGGTTGCCGTCTTTTACCCGAACTGCCTCTGGTCCAAGTCCAAACTTTGGTTTTGGAAATTTGTTGCAAAGCTTCATTACGGGATCAGGGGCAGTGGCTAATTCTGTCTCAAAATCGTAAAAACTGTTATCTTCTATCCAAGAATGAGTAAGTTGCTCGCGTGGAACGGGGGCATTTTTAAATTCAACATCCTTTTCTAATTTTGACTTTGGGTCCATAACAGCGGCTACTGCTATTGTCCAAAGGATAAATCCAGCATTTATCCGCTCTTCTTCTTCTCTTGATTGTCCGTTTCTGAGGTCAACGCGAGAACAGAAGGTTCTGTTTTCGCTGTGTGCAGCGATATAAATTCTGTGCTTCCGAAGTGATCCATCAGGATAGGGCCTTTCATCATCCTTGACTAGCGCGGATGTGCATCCGATTCCCCAAATGTTTTCGGTTGTATCAGCTAAACTACATGCGTGTTCGTAGGCGGCTACTGCAATATTTTTCGCGGCAGGGGCACTGACATGTTTATCGGGTTTGTTTTTCACCACTTGATTGAATGCTCTTTCGGTGTAAGGAACCCTCAAATCAAGTACGGTGGCGGACCCATTGCCGTATCTTAGAAGTTCACTAATCGCTTCAGAACCGCCCCCAGCCGTAATTAAAACGATTTTGATGGGAGATTCGTGGATTTTTTGAACAAATGCTTTGTTCATTAGTTCTTTCCCTTGTTTTTTGCAAATTTTGTAAACTTCCTTTAAGTCATTGTACTTATTGTCCTTATGATTGTAAATTAAGATAAGAAAAATAGGCGTTATTGTCGTAAGTTGTTTTTGACAAATATGTTATGAAAAATGAAAAAGTAGTTGACATCAATGATAGCACTAAGTACAATCCTCTTTGGTGTCATCGAAGGGGCGCGCGCGCTGGCCAAAAATCCACTGGCTTATTGTAAGCCGAACAACCAAAGCACGCAAGAGTGACAATTGAACGTGGTTGTATCGGATACTCACCACTAATTAAACGGAATTTATATAATTGTTTGCTAAGAGAAAGAATTGAAATGAACACGCAGACGCAGACGCAGACGCAAAAACCACCAAAGAGAAAACTTGGCCATCTTCGTACATTACTAGAAGAAGGAAAAGGAAAAATGACGGGTACGACCGGCAGCATGGCTAGCTTTGCACAGTTGCTTTGTAAGACATTGCGAAGCAGCGAAAGGGTTTGTATTTTTATTGACAACTCGAATCTCTTTTGGGCACTTCGTTTAATGCTTGAAAGTAAACGACTTGATTATGTCAAATTGAGGAAAATACTAGCGCAAGACAGGCAGTCAGATGTTCGCTTCTACTACAGCGAACCACAAAATCCCCTCAATGATGATGCCCGTAAACGACTTCAAAAACAACGTGGTTTCTATGACTTTTTAGAGAAGACCGCAGGGTACACAATGATTAAATTGCCTCTGTGGGAGCGAACCATAATAAACAACGAAGTTTGTAGTCATTGTCACGAGCCAATACAACCTGAGCCGCAACAAGTTGCTGTGGAGAAAGGGCTTGATTGTGAAATTGTATTTGATATGTGCAAATTGAGCCAAGGGCCGACTCGATTTGACAAATTTATTCTGGTCGCAGGTGATCAGGATTACGCTCGAACGATTAAGAAGATCAGAATTGACACAGGGATTCAAATAGATGTAGCTTTTTTTGAAGGACCGAGAATTTCTCCGATGCTTATCAAAGAAGCAAGTCAGTTCATAAATCTGAACCAACATAAAGAAGAGCTATTTGCCTACCGGCCAAAACCATGTTATTTGCCAGCTAATACGCCTGCCGAGCCGGTGGAAATTAGTGTATGAATAACTCTTATAGAGTTATGGAGGATTTTACACTTAATATTTGGCGACTGCACCCTTCTGGAATCAGAATTATACCTGCCGAAAAAACGCTCAACGGCACAGCACATCCAGAGGGCGTTAAATTTTGTGGTCCTTTCACCACTGCCAACAAAGCTGGATTTTGGGCATTTCCTCCAGCCGACATAGACATTTGTTGGACAGGCGAGAGCTTTGAACACCGAATAATCTCTAATTATTCGGGTGTGGACCATGAATTTGTCAAACAACTCGTTCAACGAAAAGATGGCGTAAACCCCGAAGACTTCTGCCCTGCAGGGGGAAGGTCTAAATATACGTGGGGCGCAGTTGAGAATAACATCGTTCAAATTTGGACGGGCTGCATCTTTGAAACGCCGCCTGGGTGGGGCTTGCACATCCGCAGTCCCATAAATTTTCCTCCCCGCTCATGCTACGTGATGGAAGGAATATTAGAAACCGATTGGATGCAATATGACATATGGATAAATCTAGTTTTTACAAAACAGGGCGAATGGATTAAATTGCGAAGAGAAGAGTGGCCCCCACTGGCACAGTTAATACCTGTCCAGAGATCGCCGGAATGGAAAATAAACAAAGACCAATTAGTCAACAGAGAGGAGGAAGACGCAAACAGGGCATTTGAATACTGGATTCAATATAACCACAAAAAATACAGTAGTGGCGGCAAACAAATGCTTACGCAAGAACGACAAAAGGACTCTACTACTTACCACAAAGAACGACAACGAATTCTCGATAAAAAGACCTTGCTGCCAGTGCAAAAAGAAATTACAGGATCAGGCTGTCCAAGTCAACCCAAGAAAATTAAAAACCATTTTATTAGGAATATATAAAGCAGTAAATAATTTTGTGTTTAGTCAAAGGATTTTGTTGTGAAGATTGTTTATATTGCAGTAGCCGCATTAGTAGTTATAGGTCTTTTGGTGTTCTTTTTAATGCCTAGACATGATCGCTATCATTATAGCCCACCTATTGTACCTCAGTACACACCCCCAGTAGTTATACAGCCAAGAATACATATAGGTCCGCATCACAATCCTTATCCGCATCACAATCCTTATCCGCATCATCGTCGTCCGAATATACATCGTCCGAATATACATCTTGATTTGCATTTGCGTCCGCATCATCGCCCGCACCGTCCAAACCACCGTCCAAGCCGTCCAAACCACCGTCCAAGCCGTCCAAACCACCGTCCGCACCATGATGATTTGTAAAGGATTTTACAGAACAACTCTTAGTATTGGATTTTCTCCAATTGTATAGTTTGTTTTTAGGTAGGTTGCCGCTTGTCCTTTGACGGTAAATTTGTCACCATGTTTTAATTTGCTAAAATTTGCCCCTGTTATTCCAGGCAACCATGTGCTTCGTTGATTTGTGTAGTCGTCTTGTCTGCCTAGACCCATACACGGAGAGGCGGGTATTTGAAGATTGACCTCAAATTCAATGACCGGGTGAGTGACTTGACTGTCATTGATTTGGCCAACAGGATCAGGATCAGGATCAGGATCAGGATCAGGGTCTACAGGATCGCCTGATAGTTGTTCGCCAGTGTCAGGATCAAAGGTTGAAATTTCTTCATTAGTATCAAAATCCACCAAAACAGTATTTCCATCTTTGATGAAAATTTGCGAGTTGCCCCCGGTTCCAGTATTAGTTGTAAGAACTAGAGTGTAATCCTGTTGGCTAGCTGTCAATGTTATTCCAGACCCGGAAAAATCAAATATTTCATTGGTGAAACTTTGCGAGAACTCAGTAACGGATATAAATATATTTCCTAAATTTGTTCCACCAGCATTAAATTCTTCATAAATTGTGGCTGTCACTCCATCTGTAGAGCCGTTTCCTCTTTTAATAACAAATTCTGCTTGCCACAAATCTAAATCTGTTCCTACTGAGAAATTAAATATGCGATTATTGTCAATATCAATCGGGCGATTGGCACCGGATTGGTCGGTCCTTATTACTACTTTTGTCATGGCATATTTATGCTGATTTCTGTAGAAGTTTTATCTAAATAGCTTACAATGGACAATTTTTCAAGTATAATGGACTTTAGGTATTTTCTTCTCAGGGAGTCACTCATATATACAGCAATTGTTTTGGACGGAAAATCTCAAAGGTTGTTGCTGGACAAGGTTTTGCCACTTGTTCAAGAAGCGAGTGGATGGAAGCCACTTTCTCATCACATGACCATCAATCTCGGCCCATTCAAGCCAGAATTAAACAATCCGCAGATTCTTGGCCAACAAAAGGAAATGCGGGTTACTCATCTTGGTAAATCTAATTTGGTTGCCGCTGTCAGGGTAGAATGCGACGTTAGAACCGTTAATGATGGTGGATTGGCGGGAAAGCATATTACGCTTGCTGTCAATCAAGCAGACGGCGGAAAACCATTTCTTAGCAACGAAATTAAGGATTGGATTTCAATTCCTAGTTTAACTCTGGTTGGAATGGTTCAGGAAATTTAGAAAAACATCCTTGATGTAAATAAATTTTATTATGGATATAAGGCCGATCCTGCAAGCGTACATCATAAAAAAGCCCGGCCAAACGACCAGGCTTTTTTGATTTTAATTATTTAACTTATGTGCATAGCTTAGCTACTGAATCGCAAGCTGCCGTAGTTGTGTAAAGATTTTGCAAACAAACAGTAATGGCCGGTACATAAGCGTTACTTAGGCTACTGCACGCACCGCCTGCTTCTGCTGCCCTTGGGCAGTTTGCACTAAAAACCTTCCAAAATACATTTATTGTAGATGTACTATTATCCGTATTTGTAATTAAACACTTCATTCAATCCTCCATAATCCTAGCTAGGGTTAGTGTCATTACTATATTTATCCAACTGATGTCTTTTTTTCTTTTTTTATATTTTTGATGTCAGAAATACATCGTTTACGATTCTCATCCATCACTTGCTGTAAATCATATTCTTCAAATATACCCTTTACTGTCGCCCCGCCTTCATGTCTCAACCAAGAAGTGCCCGATACTCCCTGAAAATATCCGTGACTCCGCATTCTAAATGCAAACTCCAAATCTTCATACCACGCATAAGGATACTCTTTCAGCAATCCAACCTTATTGAACAACTCCCGATGACACATGGTCCCTAAAAACGGAATATAAGCACAATCTCTTATTACATCACCATTTAAAATCAAATCACTAGTGTCTATATTTAGCGAAATCTTCTTAGGACGTTTTAACATTTCAGGATAATCACCAGGATTATCACTCTTGACCGATACCATTTTAACCCCCTTGGATCGCAACGCCCTTAAAGAATGTCCTAATGCTCCAAGCCATCCCTGAGATTCGCAGGTACAATCCGAGTGCATAAAAACCACCCACTGGCATTCAGTATTCATTATGCCCGTATTGAGACTAGCAGCAAAACCACGTTTCTCAGAATGGGCAATTACTGAAATTATATCTACCTTTTTCAATGTATTGCCTACTCGATGAAGATTGTTGACAATACTATTTAAACCCAACAAACTCTCAGTAAAACCACTGCCGGCAGAACCATCATCAATCAAAGTTATCTTATAAGGATGAGTGGTGTATCTCAAAATACTCTCAACCGCCGCCATAACCCTATCATATGCAGCGTGATATGGAATTATAATATCAACAGGCTGCAATGAAAAGGCATTAAATTTCTTCATTGTTACCGTTTTTAAAACTTTATCCAGGGGGGTTTTCGCCATCCTCATCCTCCAAGTCAAGGTCATCAAGGTTTAGTTTGCTATTTTCAGAACTTTCACTAACACCAAGGATAAGATCCAAATCATCAAGATTTATTTCATCATCACTTTCATCACTTTCCGGTTGCGGTCTTGGTCTTTCATCACTTTCATCCAAATCATCAAGACATATTTTGGCAACTTGTATTTTTACTTCCGGCTTCTCCGTCTCTTCCTCTTTCACCACCCTATTTTTAACCGTCTCTAACTCAGGCTCAGGAGGAAATTCAAAATCTGGATTGTTAGTTGTGACCATCGCTTTATATAAATCGGCTGGAGCCACTATTCGACGAGTTAAATTAACTACGGTATGTTCACGATACAAAGAAAAATCAAGTCGCTCAAAAGCTTCCTCGTCTAAACATAAAAATACAAATTCAAATTCTCCTTCACGATCATAGAATATGGATTTTCTTATCTCATAATTATGCAAGGGATTAACGCCATCGGTTATCACAAAAATTATTTTCCTATATTCTTCCTCCTCTTCGGCATTCATTAACCATACACACTGTTTAACCGCAAGCCCCAATCTTACTGTAAAATGATTGTGATTCATTATTTGCCCCAATGTAACGCCTCGTCGTCTTGGAATATCTGTGCTGGTAGGGGAATAAAAATAAATACGGTCTTCATTATTAAAGTGTTTAATAAATTCAACAAGAGCTTGTTTGGCCATAGCCATACTCTCAGTATTAGAAACATCTAAAATCAAGCCTACAAGAGTAGGCGTATATTCCATAAGCATCAAACTCTCCTATGACGTAGCAATAAGCGTTCCGTCTGGTAATGCACTCTAAGGGGATTATCATATTCTTTAAGAGGGTGTAATATTGAGGCAACATCTACTGAAACCTCGCTTGCCTCTAGTTCCGGTCTCCATCGTATAGGATACCGATTAGATCCTGAAATCCAACGATGGGAAGCGGCGTCCCAAGTGGCCAATCCACCGACACCACCACCAAAATGGGCTGCTAGCGTTGGAAACAAATGTTCCGCAAAATCATATCCTCCCTGTTTCTCATAGTCGGGAAAAAACCCTTTTGAAAAAGGATTTGTAAAATACAAAAGTCTCTCGAAAAAATTGGCTTTATGCAATCCTCTCAAAAAATCACCTTTATGAAAAACACAACACCCCAACAAATAATTGGCTTTATCAAATTTAGTGCTTAACACTTGCTCTAAAAAGGGAAATTTTATATTTTGAATTCTATGATCTATCCCTAAACACCAATACCCTCTATCCCCCGCCTCTTTTAAATCTAGTTTAAAATCTTCATTAGCCACCAAACAATCATACTCCAAATAGCAATACCAATCTGCTTCTGGCCAACGCTTCACACTCTCCATCAAACCAAACATAACATTTCTATAAGGACTCTTGGGATGATTATGATAAAAGCCATAAATAGTAGATGTCCTAAATTGGACGTGTGACAATTTATGCCACGCCGCCCCATCTACAACCACTAAAATATCATTTGTCATATAAGTGCGTATGGAGTCTAATGTATCCTTCACGACATCAATGTGCCCATGTACATTTAATACGGTGGCTATTTTCATATTATAACTAACTTATTGGCCCTCAAAGATTTAAAATAACGACGACAATTTTCTTCCGTATAATTAGAAGAAACAACGGGGTGAATTATACTGGTTTCTGGTCCTATATCAGGAACAGCACCGTAGTTGGGAAGTTCCACAACAGGCAATGAAATCCGCCAACGCATATTCATAATAGCGCCCGTATCATCAAAGCTACAAGCACCTGCACTCTTTAAATATGTAGTTATTTGATCGTGAGCAAAACCAACATGCCTATAATGACCTTTATCGTAAGAATGACCGGGCCTCCAACCCGATTCAATCAAAAAATCTAGGCACCTTTGGGTCCACAACATGCACGGCCCTGCAACTAAATCCCATATAAACTCCCAATCACCCGCCATAAACCCACTGTCCCTAAATTTATAAAGAAGAGCTTTGTCATAGTCAGGAACGCCCCAAATAGCGCCAGAAAAGAATACAGCCGGCTGCGAAAGATTGTTGACAGCGCTATTGTGCATATGGTCTATGAACGGGCCAACACACAAGGCGTCAGAATCAACTGTAATCAACTCCGTAAAATTATAATCAGCAAAGTAATCCAAGGCGTAGAAAATAGTTCTTAAAATTCCCTTGCCCCAACCATTCTTCGATTGACTGCGATAAACCCGATCTCGACCATAAATTTCAACTAACTCATTGGCAACATCCTTATCGTAATCAACAGCAAACACAACTTTAAAATCACACTCACTATTTTTATTATAATACTCAATGGATTCCGCAGTATCCGCCATAAAATGAGGATATTGATGTCCGATTATCATAATCAATGAGTAAGGCAACTTAGGTTTAACTAAAAACATTATTTCAAAATATAATCTACGAATTGAATAGAAAGAATGTTTCCAACTGAATTGCTGAAATTCAGTCCCCTACAAGCAAACTCCCATTCAGCTTCGGTAGGGAGACGATAATTATCCTTAGTGTCTTTGCCTAACACCCCACAAAACTCCTTGGCATCATTCCAATTGACGTTTGTGACAGGATTTTTAGGATCTTTATATTCCGAAGGATTAACTCCTATTACTTCCTTGTATTGCTCTTGAGTAACAGGATAAATGGACATGCAATATGACTTGGTAATTCTAACCATATGTTGTTGTTCTAGCTCTAAATTACGATGTTCCTCGTCAGGAGGAGAACCCATTAAAAATACGCCTGGCTTCACCCCTTTTAATTCCATGCCAATATTATTTACATATTTTTTTTTGTCAGCTTCTAATACAACTCGAAATCCCAAATCTGGATTTCTCGCCTCCGGTGTCATAGAGTGTTTTCGACAAGCTGAACGACAATTCTCAACCGCATCCCAACAACCACCACCACGTATCACTCTATTTCTGCCTTCGCTCAAATTCAAAGGGTCAAAAGAAACAAAATCAAATATAGTATAGGGCGCATGCACATCTTCGCACCACTCCCAAACATTGCCGTGCATATCAAAAAAGCCTAACTGATTAGACTTGTACAAGCCCACCTTATCAGGACGCGAGCAACGAACACAAGCCTGACCTTTGTGTATATTATCACCATAACTATAGGGATAAGAACATCTTAAATCTTTGATAAATTTATGAGAATTCCACAAAGCAAACAGCCGTCTTTTAATATACTCTTGATCAAAATATAATTCCATCCTTTCTATTGTAACTGACTCTCTTTCAACCCTAAAGCCAGCCGCGTTAATCCAATGCCAATAATTATCCAAAGGAGTGGCTAATTTCAAGACATTTTCTGACTGAAGATTATGTTGGCTCAATTCAGATTCAGAAAATACCAAGTGTGCATAAGCTTTATTCAACTTTTGATATAAATGTCCTCCATGTCGCGATGACCAAGGGTGACATCTCACCCAAAGAATGCCGTTGGGTGACAAAACACTCTTCAGTTTAGCTAAATTCTTCAGAGGACTTGTAAGATGATCTAAGACATCAAACATCAAAATAAAATTATATGGACCATTCTTGACAATATTTGTCCAATTTGTTGTGCAATTACCAACACTAGCCTCACTAACATCATATCCAATTGCGAAATTAGCCCTGGCTTCAGCCTTTTGAACAACATGACCTTCGCCACAACCAAAATCTAAAAATTTAATTTTTTGCCAAGAAACAGGCACAGACAAACTATCCAAAATCCCTTCTGCACGTAAAGCCTTATCTGCATCCGTGTCATTTGAAATGAATTTGGCATCTAAAGCCAATGGCCACTCATAAGGAAGGGGCCATTCAATTCCTAAATAAAAACCTTTATCATCCTTTAATATTGACGAATTAGCTTGTAGATGAGGTAAGACCTTATTAAATACCGTAACATCATCGTCTAAAAGAGCTAATATTTCACTATTTTTAACTGACCTTACTTCTTTTAAATAGTCGGTTACAGAATGTAAATGATTTTCTAATTCCATGGATTAAAAGAGTGAGAAAAACATCAAAATGAATAATACTAACCACATAGATGAATGTCTACAAAAATTAAAAGAAGTACAAATTGCACTCAAAAATCTAGGATCGAGCCTTGAAGCAGCTAATAAAGAAAAAACAGCAGCGGTAGCAACGGGACGAAAACCAGCAACTAAAAAGAAAAAACCAGCTAAGAAACAAGCAACTAAAGTTGAATTAGAATCCCTACTGTCATCTTCTGATTGGCCCCTTGCGATCCCAGAACAAATGATTTGCGATGTTGCCTCAGAAGAAGATAAGCTCGAACGAGCAGAGGGAATCTTAGAACTTATTATAGGCACAAATTTAACAGATCGCAGATTCTTAGATTTTGGCTGCGGGGAAGGACACTGTGTAATTAAAGCCGATAAAATGGGAGCAAAAACATCTGTGGGATATGATATTTCCATAACAAGCAAAAAGAAACGTGGCGTGACAATTACTGAAAATTGGGACGATGTTAAAAAAAACGGCCCTTATGATACCATTATGGCCTACGATGTGCTGGATCATATTGAAAAAGAAACGCCAGTGGAGGCACTAAAGAAAATTAGAGAAGTCCTTGCCGATAATGGCAAAGCTTATCTCCGTATGCACCCTTGGTGCAGCAGACATGGGGGACATTTATATCAAAAGCTTAACAAAGCATTTGCGCACTTGATTATTACCGAAGAAGAATTGGCTACTATGGGGCATAAACTGATGCCAAATCAAAAAGTAATGCTACCCTTGTATACATATCGTAACTGGATTGTTAATGCTGGATTAAAGAAAATTGAAGAAAATATATCAGAAACTCAACCAGAAGCGTTCTTCTCCCAAGAAAAAGCTGTATTAGATCGCTTATTAAGCTTAAATAATACTAAGGAAATTATGACTTTCCAGATGAAAATGAACTTTGTGGATTATGTGGTAATAAAAAATGGCTAAAATGCCCCAACTACCCGATGATTGTCAGTGGTGTTATAAAATAAAAAACTCCGATGGACTGATTCTCACAACACCTTATGCAAAAAATACGCCCAATATGGGATCGGGATATCCCCTGCCATTAGACTTCAAACGTAAGCCAGACAGCCCGAAGGCGGCCACCAAACAGACTATTAGGCAAACACTTACACGCGCTGACTTTTAAGGTCATATTGATATAATTGACCTCAGACTTGCTATAAAATTACTGTAGTTTGCTCAGCCCGATGCTAGGTGGCGAGCAGCAATCTTTATCACAACAAGGAAAAAGAATGAGTAATTTGCTTGAAAAATTATCAAACGATAAATTGATTAGTCCACCAACATGGTTGCCATTAAACACAATATACCTAACCATAACGGGAAGTGTCGCTTATGGCGCAGCCGATACAACAGTTAATTCCGATGTTGACATATATGGCGTGTGCATCCCGTCTAAATTAGAATTATTTCCTCATTTAGCGGGTAAATTATACGGCTTTGATGATATAAACTGTTTTCAACAATACCAAAAACATCATGTTTTTGATTCACATGCCCTTAACGGCAAAGGAATAGAATACGATATAAATATTTACAATATCGTTAAATTTTTTAAATTGTTAATGGCAAACAACCCGTCATGTATAGATGCTCTATTCACTTCACATGAACATATATTGAGTATTTCACAAGCAGGAAATGTTTTAAGAGAAAATCGCAAATTATTTTTGCATAAAGGCTGTTGGGCGAAATTCAAAGGATACTCATATTCGATGTTACATAAAATGGATAGCAAAACACCAAAAAAAGGCAGCAATAGGTTTAAATTAAGAGAGAAATTTGGATTTGATGTAAAATATGGAATGCACATTGTGAGACTTTTGCTAGAAGCAGAACAAATTCTAATAGAAGGAGATTTAGACTTAATGAGACATAAGGAACAATTGAAAAGCATTCGCAGAGGAGAATGGAGTATTAAACAAATTAAAGAATGGGCACAAAATAAAGAAAAACAATTAGAAGAACTTTATGTCAAAAGTCCGCTACCTTCCGGTCCAGATAAAACTAAAATTAAAAATATATTATTAGAATGCTTAGAAATTCATTACGGACCTCTAAAAAACATTATTGTCCAACCTGATAAATCCACTCTCTTATTAAGGAGTATTAAAGAGCAAATTGAAAAAGCAGGAATTTAACGATTCTATTTTAGGAACTTTACCTGATACCAGAATTGCCGAGATTACCAATAAACATGCGTCTTGGATTTGGCGGCGAAGACAAAAATTACAAATCCCTGTCTTTGCAAGTTCTTTGCCAAGATTCAACTATAACATTCAGGCTTTTGATATAATAAATCAAGAATCCGCTTATTGGCTAGGATTTTATTTTTCAGATGGATGCGTTTGTAAATCAAAAAATAGACACCTTGTTTGTTTGAGCAGCATAGATGAAGAAATTGTCGCAAAGTTATCTTTCTTTTATGGTCTTAACCATGATGATTTAATTACAAAAACCAGGACAAGTTCAGGGAAAATTTCATATAACTTACAATTATGCAACAAAATTCTTTTTGATCGGCTAGTTAGTTTGGGATGTGTTGAACGAAAATCTTTAATACTAAATCCTCCCAAAATATCCTCAAATTTTCATAAGGCATTTTTAATGGGAGTATTTGATGGTGACGGAAGTGTGTCATTAAATAAATCAATAAATCAATGGAAGGTTTCAATTAGCACGGGTAGTAAGGCATTTGCTAATTGGATATTCAATCATGCAAGTCAATTAAATTTAATCCCTAAATTTGAAACAAGAAATAAAAAGAATAAAAAGAAACCATTTTTTAACATTGTACTAGTTGGACACAGCGGTAAAATTTTTTTAGATCATCTATATGGCTCTGTAAAAGCTGATTTACCCATGACTAGAAAAAAACTTACTTATTTCAAGCTCTCTGAAATACAAAAATGGAAAAATCCAAATTTCCAAGACTGGGAAATTGATCTGCTGTTATCAAACAAAAATTTATCCATTGTTTCAAAGTTAATTTATGAAGACAAAAGAAATTATGGTTGGAAACGCAATATCAATTGTCTAAGACGTAAAAAAAACAGCATTAAGAAAAAATCTAAATTATTTTCACTGGGAGGAATTTCCACTTAGAAAAGCCACTATAACCAAATTTATCAATAGCCTCCGCTTCTACGTCCAAAACTCTGTTCAATAGCTCTCCTTCACCCAATTTCCGCCCGTTTTTGGAGTATGAAGAAATATCGAATTGGGGAGTACCAGTGACATTCACTGTCTACTCTTCACATACTTGGGACTCATTTTATTTCCAAACAACTGAGTATATATCCTTTTCCAATTTGAAGCATAACTGTGAAATATTATACTCTGAGAAGCATTGTCTAAATCCCCAGGAACAACCGGCACCTTGCAGTGTTGAGGACGAAAATACTCATACTTCAAGCCGTGCTCTTTCAGAGAATAAGGAATGCTAAATTCTTCACGGTTGTAATAAGTGTCGCTGATTCGGTATAAGAAGTTTGATGCAGGCAGTTTACCTTCTCGTAATAATTTGCAATTCTCCAACAAATCCCATTTCTGGATAGCTCCATGATTCCAAATATGAACACCACTCACAACGGGAGAAATTCCATATGTAAATTCATCATTCCAATCAGGTCTACGCGCTGCCCACTTAGCCCGTTCAGCGGCAAAATCAACATGCTTATAAGTTTCAAACAATATATCAACGTCACCAAAAATGAAAGTATCAGCATCTATATGCAAAATTGATGGTTCTGATAGCTCCTTCAGATAAATCCTGTTAATCGGAAAGTAATCCTCCTCGCCAGGACTTATGAAAAATGGCTTTTGAATTACCTCTACATCATACTTTATCAGGCTCTCATAAAACCACTCATCCAATTCATCAATTATAATTATCTTAACAGGAATAACGGTATTGTGATCTCTTAACATTCTTAAACTATTGATAAGCATTCGTGGGTACATCCCACTGCCACTTGTTACATATACACAGACTTTATCCACTAAATAATCTCCGTTTCCTAAATTTGGGCTGCTCTTTAGGGTTTAAGGTTCGATAAATCTTTGCCCATTGATCAGAGTAAGAATGAACTATAATGTGCCCTGAAATATCATCTAAATCAGCTTTACGCTCAACCAATAAAACATCCTCTTTGGTTAATGCTTTATATGAAAGATTGCTCTCAGCAATAAACACCGTTAGCGCCACTTCTTCTCTGTTGGTAGGGGCGGCAAAAATATATATCCACTCTGAAGCTAAATGTCGTTTTTCCAATAAACGCTTGCATATATCAGGTATGCTAGACGCCCAATGCTTTATCCAACCATTATTCCATAGCATAATCCCCGAATTAAATGGTGGCAGCTTGGGCCTGCCGAGATACCGTACACTATCCCAGTGTTCCTGCTCCATCCAACGAGAAATAGATGCCGCAATATCTACATCTTTGTAATCCTCGAAAATGGACTCCACATCGTCAAATATAAACGTGTCTCCATCTATATGTAACGCTGATTGTTCTTGGCAATCCCTAATATGGGTGCGATTAAGGTGATAATAAGGCGGATCAGAGTGAATCGCCTCACACTGCTTAACTTCCACATCCATGTTGTCGCAGTATTTAAAAAAAACGTCCCGACTAAATCGAGACGCTATCTGTTCCTTTCGCCAAAATGTCTCTTTGCCAGCATCCATTATGTAATAAACACGAACGGGGATGGTTTTATTATATTCCCGCAGCATCTCAATGCTATTTGCAACCATCCTCATATAAAATGGATGTTCATTGGTGGTATAAATACAAACTCTGCTCATGCCTTAACTAAGTAATGGCAATAAAAAAACCCCTTGCGGGGCTGGCAACTCCTGACTATATACCTAAATGAAAAACTTTAAATTGTGGCTTGAAAATTTAGATTTTAGCTGGGCTATTGACGCTGAGGTTCCGCCAGAACCCGGCACTAGCCCAATCCCAAACAACCACATTCGACTATTCCACTACACTAAATTCAAATATATCGGACCCGAATCCGCACATCAAGCCGCAAACTCATTAAAAACCCAAGGCTTAGACATTAAAAAAGCCAAAGGAAATACCTACGGTGAACCCAATGTCGTATGGGCTTCTGCTGAACAGCCTCAACACGGCCATGTGTTTGCTGAATTCAGTGTTTCAATTGACGATCCTCGATTACCACCAAGTATGCGACCAGACTCCATACAAAAATTTAATGCAGGCAAGAGCGACATTTATTTACTAGACTCTATCAATCCCGAAGAAATTCTGGCGGTACACGAACCTTGGCACAGCCGGTATAATTACATACTTAAAAATCCTCGGCTTCACCAAGCGGTGAAAAATGGTGAACACGACCAATTACTCAACAATGACGACTATGGCCCTGCTGTGATGAAAGCTAAGATAAAGCAATGAAAATCCAAAATATCAATGTCCATACCAACATTACCAGAAGCATCAATCGTGCTCTCCGCAACAATTGCGTCATTCGGTCGCAAAAGAATATCCAAAGATCATTCATTTACCACCCATTAAGGTTATTGCTTTTTCCACAAAACAGGGTGGATCAACAGAAATCATGCGAGCCTGCAGTCCATACTTGCCATACTCTGCCTCGATGTCATCTCCTATCTCAAGCAAATCCGCAAACTCTATACTAGCAGCGTCGTTTGTAGCTCGCAATTTATCTGTGTCGAAAAATGCCATTAGAGGCTGGTCGTCCTCGTAATTTTCAAGAACACAAACAATCATTGTCTCCTCCTTTCATCATATATGTCCCTTTGTCCGAAGCCTAATTTTTTCTTGTTGGTAAAGTCCATCACTTTATTACATACTGGACACGACTTTTTTCCGAATTTATCCGCAATACCTTGATCAAATCCCATTTTAACTCTCCTCGCACAGTTTGAAGTTGAATGGATCTGATTGACCGCCACCTGTACGTCTCGTTAGTACGAATTCACAGTTGCCGCAGTGGAGAGTCATTCCGGGGAAGGGGGAACAGCGTGCAGGATCGGACACTTGGTTGTCACATTTTGGGCAACGCCATATTCCCAGTTTTGCAACCTCTTTGTATGTGGACCATTTTTCTCGGCTGTCTTGTTCGTTGAAGAGTTGAACTGTGTCTATGGCCATTTTATATCACCTCGGTCGCAAAAGAATATCCAAAGATCATTCATTGCCTCCTCCTTTCGCGTTAGACGATAAGAATTTGCTTCTCTTTGCCGTTGGGCAGGCGGACGACTATTTCTCCCCCAGACTGGATCTGTTCAGTGAGCAGATCATAGACGCGCAAGGCGCTGCGGATGACGTCGGCGAGGCTGTCGGCATCAGTCCGTTTGCACAGCCGGTCCAAACACTGGCGTTGAGAAAGGCTCAACTCCAAATTCATTCGTGAGATGTTGGTTTTTTTGTAACGGGGCATGTGCAATCCTCATTCAAATATTGTTAGCGTCTGGCATAAAGACTCGACTGGCGTAGATTTTAGAAGCAATCATCCGATAACCGTGGTCCAAAAAGACATCATCGGTCTTGGGTGTATGATATGCTTCATACCCTCTGTGTAGCAAGCGGTATTGCAAAAAGTCCCTTTCCATTTCGCCCAACCATACTTGACGGAGGTTTTTATTTTTACTATAGAAATAGGGCTTTAGAAGTTTGTCCCCCAACATTTGAATGGTTGATTTGTCACCCTCCCAAGCACCGCCAAACAAAACGTGAACATTTGATTTGTCACCAAGCTGAGGCTCCGGTTCTGGAAAATTGTGTACTTCTAGGTCATCCGTCAACCAAAATGTGGTTACGTCCTGCCCAAACTTTTGTTTCAGTGATTTAACTACGTGCGCTCGTTTGGCCACATCTACACCTGGCTTTACAAAAACAGCAAGGTCAACGTCTGAGTCTTTGTCGCCATAGCCCTTTAATTTCGAGCCAAACACAATTGCAACGGGAAATATGTATTCATCGGGTTCCAACAGAATGTGTCTGATCTGCGTTCGCTCTGTTTCAAGTGACGGCAGATTATGATAAAAAGGGCCACTTAAATTAGGAATAAAAACGCCCCACTCGTTCAGTTTTTCTTTGCTGACAATACCAATGCTGTTGAGGCGACACATTGCCTTAGAAACAGCGCTGTACTGTCTCTCTAGCAGCCCTAGCAGGACGCTTTCACACTGTTTGAAAACCGCCTGTGGATCGGCAGCATGTTCTACAGCAGACCTAATCCCTATAATAACAGCCTCTTCCATCTCTTCTTCTATCAGGCCGTTCATTGAGGTAAGGCCGTGATACATTGAGCCATCTAGTATCCTACGCCCTAAATCAAGTCCAATGCGGTTTAGCTCAACTCTGTGTTGTTCTTTTTCCAGCCACTCTCTGCGTTTGCCGTCAACCCCTTCATAATCCAAAACAGGCCCCATCTTTTCTGGCGGGTCAAATGCCTCTTGGATACTCTCCCTCAAGACTTCATCATCTGATCGCATAAGGGAATCAACTTGACCTTGGGAAATTAAACCTTTCTCAAGTAAAACCGGCGCTAGATGCGATGCTTTGACAACCCTTCTGGAATCGGGAACATCACCATCTATGAAATTGGCACGAATATCATGTTCACTTAAAAGTCGTTCCCAACTTTTCAAATATAATTCAGAGAATAAGTCAATGGAGTCGTTGTGCTTCCTATACCAACTTGATTGAGGAATTAAGCCCAAAGGGCAGTAAAGCACAAATCTGTCGTTACCGGCAAGCAGAAGGCTGTTCAGGGCATCATAGAGAGACGCTGACCCAATTGAACCATCCCAAACGTCAAGTTCTGCTCGTAGCTTACGACGCCCTTCGATTTGATCTTTAGGGACGACACTTTCTAATTGCCAAACGCCGGTAGAGTCGTTGTCAAACAACGACTCTACCGGCGGAATTGCGCTTACCATTTCCATTATTCGCCACTGCCTATGCCTTGCCTACGAGGGCGAGGACGACCACGCTGCTTTTCTCCCCGTGCAAACGACGCCTCGTCGCGGAGGAGAGAACTCTCCTCTCCTCCGCTCTCCTCTCCGCTCTCCTCTCCTCTCTCCATCCTCTTAATCTCGCTCCAAGGGATTTGAATACCGAGCATATGCAACGTACCGAAGTATTGCAATTCGTCATTGCCAGGCATAACATTATGAGCGTCAATGATACTCAACACAAATTTAGTCAGACTTTTCTCCATTCGCTCATAAGTAGCGGGGATGGCAATCCCCAGCTTTTTAAGCAGCAAGTCACGGGTATCCACTCCACAAAGCATTGGAAGCCGGTTATTGCTAAGCGTCTTTATAATTCCATTGGCTTCGTAAGCCAATGCAGCAGTAATTTGAACGCCCGTTCCACGGAATGATCGGTTCAACCTGTCATTGACATGAAATGCAGCGTCTCGCAAAATGCCGCAATCGGGAGCGGTCATCATGCCGGGCGGCATTACCATTGTATTGCCCCCCGAAGCATTTGCCGAAGCCTGAGCAAACATGCCCATCATCATCATGGGATTTGCCTGGCCACACCATGATTCATACCAGCCTGCCAACTGCTCGTTAAAAGTAATGATAGCAGGCCACAAATCAGCGTTGATACGTCTTAGCAATTCTTGTTTCTTCGCAGGCGTAACATAAGAGCCATCCATGCCATCAATTGCCTCAAACAAATCGCCGTAAGCTGTTCGTGTCAATTCTTTACGCAACGCAAAGAATTCTGCGGGGGCCTGCTCTTCGGTTACATCTATATGGGCTTCCATTGCTCCAACAAGCAATTTCTTCACACCAAATAGGCCATAACGATCAGCAAGCGCCGCACGAATAGCCGCCATAACAGTAGATTGTTCTACCTGGAGAACACCTCCCGCACGTAGAGCGGTGAGCCATGAAATCTCATCGGGAACCGATGGCAAAACGGAATCGGAATGGACAAGACCACCAGGCTGCCGTAGATAGGATATCTCGCTAACTGGCACATTTGAAATCCGCTCAAACTCTGCGATTGCCTTGCGTGCCCTTAAAACTGGCACGCCAACGCCAACGAGATCGCCTTCTTGCAAGGAATTTAAATCTTCGACAGATTCCGCTCCCATCGTTTTAATTTTTTCAACCACCACAACATCAGTGATGCCCACTTCGGCCAATCTGAGGGTAACAGGATCACCCGTAGGCTTTACAGCTTCAGGGGGACTTGTCGTAGATTCGGCAGCCTCGCCAACACCAGCTTCAGGGGAACTTGGCGTTTTAGATTCGGCACCGCTGCCAACACCACTGACATCCAATCGCTCTACAGGCTTGTCGTCAGGCTTACTTCCAGCATCGTCAGGCTTACTTCCATCTTTGGGATCGCTCATTTTAATCTCCCTTGTAAAAGTTTGTCTTGGTCTGTAGGACCAAATGAAACAAATCGGACAGGAACCGAAAACGCCCCTAATTCTTCGTCTAATACTTTATGGCAAAAACGACCAAGGTCTTCTTTAGACTTAGGCAAATCACCAATAGAAGATATTTCGGGAACACACTCGAACAACGCCGCAGTCAATTCTTCCTCAAAGTAAGCCACTTTGATCTGACCATCATTTTCAAAAAACCGATTATCGGGATTTTTATACTTTCTACAAATCTGCCAAGTCCCGTTTTTAAGAATCTGGTCAAACCATGTTATGGCCAAACTATTGATAGTGACGCCGCACGTTGCAATGGCAAATTTCAACAACACTAAATCTAGTGGCCCAACTCTCACTTTTCCTTGCCAGCGATTTTCTTTTTTGTGACTTCCTGGCAACAACTTGTTGTTCATATTCGGCTGTGCAGTCGGCAGTGGTCCAGCGCCGTGTCTGATCGAGTAGGCACGATGAACCCCAACACTATGAATTTCGCCCTCAAAACCAGCATCCCTCAACATCAGGTACGTGAATCGTGGCAAAGTGCGAATGGCACTTACATGCGGAACTAATCCGCACTTGCTATCCGTTAAAACTCCATGTGAACTGTCAACAACGGCAACGCCATCCTTGTCAAATATGGCTTTAGTATAATTGACCGGAACGACGTTCAGAAGTTTTCCTACTTCACAAAACCTTTCAACAACATGGTCAAGAAAACCATCGTCTTTCAACAATGCTGCTTCCTCTCGCAAAATCCCCAAATCTTCTTCCGAAAATCCGCCTCCACAAGAGGCAACGTCGGCAACTGCTAAGGCTTGTTCTCGAACCAATTCTAATTTATGTCGCAAATCACCAGCTAAATCAGATGCTCGAATGGTTAAAGTTGGATGTTTAGTGGAGTCTCTAAATGCCTCACCCATCCCAGTTCCAATTGTTCCGCGAGGATTATCCCTTCTGCAAATTTCCTTAATTCGAGAAACAATGCCGTGATACGGCGTGGCACAAATGGCCCTCTCATCAACCGTCATTAAGTCAAAGGCGTCCGTCACGCCCACAGAATATTTTAGTGACTGCGCTTCATTCAATAGCCCTTCAGGGCTGATTACCATCAGTTGGGTTATATGTGTTTTGACACCTTCAAGAGTCCCACATCCCCACTGACTGAACGCAAACTTTTGGCTTCCGTTATTTACTCCATGACTTCCTTGAGCACCACCGACTTTGATTACGGTATGGGCGTTGTGATGACGGGTGAGTTTGTGAACCACTCCACCCTTGCCACCATCGCCGGGGCCTAAATCAAATACGATGAATATCTTTTTTGTAGGCACTTTCTTTATACCCACCCGTCGTCGTCGTCGTCAACTTCGGCATCAACTTCAACGTCAGCTTGCTTGCCCGTGGCTCCAGCTTCTTGCGGAAAGATATTTTCATCCGTCCAAACATTCGGCTTGCCCGCAAAAATATCCCCCTTCACAGGAAGGTATTGAGCATTGAGCAATTGTTTTTGCTCGCCAACCGGAATCTTGGAGAGAGAGTCAAC
>SMVB01129543.1_pt1 | contig 36524 bp, 31 predicted proteins | sample 2456461 | NCBI WGS metagenome assembly SMVB01 (sample SAMN11095934, study PRJNA526329) | marine sediment metagenome | biome: Marine sediment; feature: Surficial sediment; material: Deep marine sediment; isolation source: Hadal surficial sediment | place: Pacific Ocean | collected 2014-05 | depth...
ATCTTCTTCGGCCGCTGAAACGATGCGTGGTAATGCGCCGAAGTGTCCCGCGAGACCGGCCGCTGTCGCCTCTCCGACTTCGCGAATGCCAAGTGCATACAAGAATCGGGTTAGCGTCGTCGTCTTACTTTTATCAATCGCGCGAATGAGGTTCGCCGCCGACTTCTCGCCCATCCGCTCCATCGTGGCCAATTCTTCCTCCTGCAACTGGTAGATATCGGCTGGTGTCTTAATACGGTCGATTTCCACGAGTTGATCGATCATTCTTCCGCCAAGACCATCAATGTCCATCGCTCTACGAGACACAAAATGCTTTAGCGCCTCTGCTCGCTGAGCAGAGCAGTACAATCCGCCTGTGCATCGGGCAACGGCTTCCCCCGCTTCCCTTGTCACAGCCGAGCCGCATACCGGGCATTTCTTGGGAAGTTGGACACGCCTGGTTCCCTTGGGGCGGCGTTTCGAGACAACACCAGCGACTTCCGGAATTACATCACCTGCGCGGCGAACGATGACAGTGTCCCCGACACGGACATCTTTCCGGTGCAACTCATCGATATTGTGTAGCGTCGCGTTGCTGACGGTGACCCCACCAACAAAAACAGGCTCCAGCCTTGCGACTGGCGTGAGCGCGCCCGTGCGACCTACCTGGAACTCGATGCCACACACAACCGTCAGCTCTTCCTGGGCCGGATACTTGTGCGCAACAGCCCACCGTGGTGCACGTGATACGAATCCAAGCTCGCGCTGCAGGGCAATTTCGTCGACCTTATAGACTACGCCATCGATCTCGTAAGGCAGCGCCTCGCGCTTGCCGCCGATTTCGTCGTAATACGCAAGACAGCCCGCAACGCCCTCCACCACTTTGCGATCAGGGCAGGTCTTTAGTCCCCATTGTTGCAACTGATCAAGAATATCGCTGTGCCGGCTTGGAATTTCGCCGCCATCCACCTGCCCAACTGAATACACGTAGATGTCCAAAGGACGTTCCGCTGTCAATTTCGGATCCAACTGACGCAAACTTCCCGCCGCAGCGTTGCGTGGATTAACGAATGTTTTTTGATCTGCCGCCCTAGCCTTCTTGTTATAAGCCTCAAAACCGGCCTTCGGCATGAATACTTCGCCTCGCACCTCAAGCATCGAGGGATAGTTATTTCCGATTAGACGAAGTGGAACTGCGTCGATCGTCCGTACATTATGCGTAATGTCTTCACCAGTCGTACCGTCACCGCGCGTTGCTCCGCGAACAAGCAGTCCGTTCTCGTAAAGCAAGCTAACTGCCGCTCCGTCAAGCTTAGGCTCCGCGGCATATCGCAAGGGATCGTCCGCATCCCTCTCCAATCGTTCTGTTACTCGACGATGAAAGTCACGTAATTCGTCTGGTGAAAACGCGTTGCCAAGTGACAACATCGGGATTCGGTGCTCGATTGTGCCGAATGCCGAAACTGGTTCGTCGCCGACGCGCTGCGTCGGCGAGTCGGGCGTAATGAGTTCGGGATTTTTCTCTTCAACACCCTGCAGCTGTCGCATCAGGCGATCGTATTCAGCGTCCGGTACTTCCGGATCATCAAGTACGTGATAGCGATAGTTGTGATACCGGATTTGCTTGCGAAGCGATTCCAGTTCTACTCGGATAGCGGTCGACGCAGGCATAAGGGGGTCAATCGCGCTGGAATCAAGCGACAAGATTGCTGTGCTGAAACTGAATGATATCTTCGCGCATGTACCGTTCGCGCTGAATACTCAGTGTACTTCCGGACTCATCGAGCAACTCGGCGTTCAGCGATTGCGCCAGCGTTCGCGCTGCCGCAATCATCATGTCGAATCCTTCTGCGCCGTCAATCGGGCCGGGCAATACGATGAAAAGACTGATTCCCGGTATCTCCTGTTCCTTGATGTTCGCAAGGTCAAAGCTACCGGGTTCCACGAGACTCGCAGCACTAAATATGATTCTCGACTCGTCGTTGCCATCACACTGGTGATAGATACCAAATTTTCCCGATCGCATGCCGATGCCACGGAGGCTCAGAATCAATTCGTCACCTCGAAATGCGCCCTTGTTCCTGGCGACGAGTCGCAGCGTCACGATTTTTTGCGGAGTTTGATCCGACGTTTCACTGGCAGCATCAGCATCCATTTCGGCCACCGCACCGTCGGCCTCAGGCGCATCGGATTCGCTGGATTCCGGAGTATGTCTTGGTGCGGCTGCTTGCTCCTGCGGCGGTTTGTCGCGTTCTCTGCGGCTATACAGGTAGATGCCGGCAATCGCCAGCGCTCCGAACAGCAATAGTAACCAGCGCAGCCCATCCATTTTCTGAAACCCTAGCTCGCCGCCATTTTCACCGCTTCGTCGATATCCACGGTGACAAGTCTCGATACGCCTGGTTCCTGCATCGTAATGCCGATCAGTTGTCGCGCCATTTCCATGGTGACCTTGTTGTGTGTGATGAATACGAACTGCACCTTTTCGGACATCGAGCGAACGATTTCGCAGAAACGACTGATGTTTGCGTCGTCCAAAGGTGCATCGACCTCGTCAAGTAAACAGAAGGGTGCCGGGTTCAATTCAAAAATTGCAAATACCAGTGCGACCGCAGTCAGCGCTTTCTCGCCGCCCGAAAGCAAATGAATTGTGCTATTGCGCTTGCCCGGAGGACGCGCCATGACGGTAACGCCTGCTGACAACAAATCGTCGCCGGTCAATTCAAGGTAAGCATGCCCACCGCCAAACAATTTCGGAAACAAACGTTTGAAACCGTCGTTAACATTACTATACGTGTCCCGGAATCGCGCCCGCGTTTCCCGGTCAATCTTGCGAATGGCACCTTCCAGCGTGGCAAGTGCACTGTTGAGGTCTTCGAGTTGTGAGTCCAGATATTCCTTGCGCTCTGATTGCTCCTTGAATTCGTCGATTGCCGCAAGGTTGATCGGACCCAGTCGTTCAATGCGGCGCCGCACTTTCTCAAGTTTTTCATCCCATCTGTCGATGGTCGCCGCTTCATCCATCTCGTCAATGAGCAATTTGCATTCAAATCCGGTCTCAGCGAGTCGATCAGCAAATCCCTCACGACGAACGCGCAACTCACGCACTCCCATTTCCGCCTCGCTAACCTGCGTGCGCTCGTCTTCGACTGACTGATCGAACTGCATGCGTGCCTGATCAAGATCTCGCAATTCGCTTTCGACATCCTCGACCAATGTCCTGGCTGAGGCAAGCTCGTCTTCCACCCGGATTCGTGAGTCCAGGTGCCGTTCAAGCATCGCTTTGTTGTCTTTCAGCGGCGACTGGCTTCCCTCGAGTTGTTCTTTGATTTCGCGTTCGCGTGTCTCGAATTGCTCGAGTTGCGATTGCATGCGATCAAGGTTCTGTGCAGCAGATTCTTTGCTCGTGCGCCGGCTTTCAAATTGGATGGCAATTTTCTGCACCGTCTCTCGATCTTCATCCGACCTTGCACGCACACGCCGTAGCTCTTCGCGCAGTTCATCGCGGCGACTTTCAAGAATCTGACGCTGGGCATCCAATTCAGTCAATAATGCGGCCGCCTGATCGAACTGGCGCCGCGATTCGCGAAGCTGTTCTTCCGCCGAAACCTGGTCAGTGTCGAGTTCACCGGCTTCTTCCGCAATTTCGGTGCGACGCGCGCCGGCCTCCTCCAGTCGATACTTGGCAGCATCCAGCGCTCCTTTCGTTTCAGAATATTCGCTGAATAGAGACGCCGCATCCCCCTGTGCCAACTCGCGGGCTTCCTCGAGCTGAATTTGTCGGGTCCTGCCGTCCTGCAGCAGATTTCGAGCACTCTGGAATCGCGCCATCAACTCCCGGATCTCCGACTTGAGGCGACGCATGTCGTGCTCGCGCGCTAAAATGCCCGCCTTGGAATTCTCGTCCCTCGATACGCGTAACCATTCCTTGCCCAGCCATATGCCGTCGATTGTGATAACGGATGTTGCTTGGCCGAGAGTCTGGCGAATTGCCAATGCGCTAGTCAGGGAATCAGCAACCCGCACAGCGCAAAGCACATCCTGCAATGGCCGTGGCACTCCCGAAACTTTGGCAGCCAGTGTGTTAGCGAAATCTGCCTGGCCGTTGTCAGCGATCGATTCTTGCAAGAAAGTAATACTGCCCGACCGCAATTTCTCGATGCTCTCAGTCAGAGAGGAAATATCGCTAACGCAGACGGCCTGCAAATAATCGCCAAGCACGGTTTCGACAGCGCGTTCCCAACCGTCGGAAACATCGAGCGACTGAGCCACTCGCTTGTTGCTGTCCAGGCCCGCCCCTTCGAGCCACGACTGGATATCGCCATCACCCTCACCCATCGCCGCTTTCTGCAATGCCTCGAGCGATGCATATTTGCCTTGCGCGGCAAACAAAGTGCCCCGCCGTTCGTCGACGAGTCGGGTTAGCTTATCGTCCTGTTCCCGCAACTTGCGAATTTTGTCCGCAATGTCCGTTAGGTGTTTTTTGTATTCGTCGCGAGCTTGTCGTTGACGCAGTTCCTGCGTCGTCAGGTCCGCTAATGTCAATTCAAGGTCTTCGATGCTTGTATCAGACCTGGCCCCATCGAGTTTCTTTCGGCGTTCGGTGAAATTGTGTATCCGAGACTCGATTTGCTCAGACCGTGTCTGTTCGACACTGCGCGATTGCCGCGCCTCATTAAATTTTGCCGTGTACTCATCCCACTGTAGCTGCCACTCGAACAGGGCATCTTCTGCCTGCTGCAAAGACTCTGTTGATGACAATTCGCTTTGGCGAGCTTGTTCAAGGCCCGGTGTCAATTCGCTCAACGTCACCTCAAGCTGCGCGATTTCGCTTTGATCCGCGTCAATGTGATCGTGAATTTCGGCAGCGCTTTGGCCCGCTTGCTCCAGGTCCCTGGTTTGCCGCTCGCGCAATTCATGCGCGTGCTCGATCGATTGTTCCAGCCGGGCTATCTCTGCGCCAACTTTATAGAAACGACCTTGCACCTCGTTAAATTCGTCGCTGCGGTCGCTCTGGCGCACGCGAGCGCTCTCGATACTGGCCTCCTGCTTTCTTTGTTGCGCTATCGCGGCTTCGAGTCGCGTCTTCCGCTCGCCCAGTTTCTGATTAGCATCGGTCGCGCTCTGATCAAGATCGCGCGTTCGCAGCGCTAACAACTCGGCGGTCGTGCGCCGCTCGTCATCCTTGTAGCGACCATACCTTTCCGCAGTCTTGGCCTGGCGATTCAGGTGTTTGATCTGTTTTTCGATCTCCTCAAGCACATCCATGATGCGAGCGAGGTTATCCTTGGTGTTCCTAATGCGCGTGGAGGTTTCGCGACGACGCTCTTTGTACTTTGAAATGCCCGCCGCTTCTTCCAGAAACATTCGCATTTCTTCGGGCTTCGCTTCGATCAGCCTCGAAATCATGCCTTGTTCAATGATCGAATAACTGCGCGGCCCGAGTCCGGTCCCAAGGAATACACCGGTAATGTCCTTACGTCGACATTTCGTGCCATTCAAAAAATAGTTGGAAATTCCGTCCCTGGTGACCTCGCGTCGAATCGAGATCTCGGCATACTTCGCGTACTGTCCCTCAAGCGTGGTCTCGTGGTTATCAAACAAGAGTTCGACCGATGCAGCCCCCACGGGTTTCCTGGAGCTCGACCCATTGAAAATGACATCGGTAATTGAATCGCCGCGCAATCGGCTGGCTGAGCTTTCGCCCATTACCCAACGAATAGCGTCGATCACATTCGACTTGCCGCAACCATTTGGCCCAACGACGCCGACGAGGTTGCTGGGGAAAGTAATACTGGTGGGATCGACGAAGGATTTAAAGCCGGCGAGCTTGATTTTGCTTAATCGCATGTGCAGGAAGACGCCAATGATCCGTCAAATTGGGTAAGTGTAATGTAAATCTCCCAATAAAACGATTGTCGTATGAAAAAGACAATCGCCCCCGAAGCCACGTACCGTGAGGCTTTCAGCACGATCGCGGAGTGGCAGAAAAACCGGAAAAAAATAGGCTTCCATGCTGCTGCCATCCATGTATAATCCCGCCCTTTTCTCGATCTGGCAGGAGTCCCAATGACCGCAAAGAGCGCCGCGAGCAAGAAGCGGAAGAAGGCAACAACCTCCAAAAGGAAGGTTAGTGCAAGAAAGGTCAGTAAAAAGAAGGTAGCTCGGAAAAGGGTGGCCAGGAATACTGTCGCCAAAAAGAAGCCGAGCAAGAAAAAACCGGCCAGGACAAAGGTCTCCAGGAAGAAGGCCTCCAAAAAGAAAGTAGCCAAGAAGGCCAGTAAGAAAAAGGCTGTCTCCAGGAAGAAAGTAGCCAAGAAGACCAGTAAGAAAAAGGCTGTCTCCAGGAAGAAAGTAGCCAAGAAGACCAGTAAGAAAAAGGCCTCCAAGAAGAAAGTTGCCAGCAAAAAGCGTCCGGTGGCCAGGAAAAAAGTGGCCCGCAAGGCACCCGCCCGCCGTGCGCGGTCGCGTGGCGATCTATTGACTGGACCTGTTCACGGCGTCGGTCTCTACAAGGCGCTACGCGGCGAAGAATATATGAGTGAAACTCAGCTTGAACACTTTCAGGACATACTTGCTGCCTGGAAAAATGAACTCATGTTCGAAGTTGATCGCACGGTTCATCACATGCAGGACGAGGCCGCGAATTTCCCGGATCCGAACGATCGTGCGACTCAGGAATCCGAATTCGGTCTTGAACTCCGAACGCGTGATCGGGAACGCAAATTGCTGCGCAAGATTGATTCGGCGCTAGTCCGAATCGATGATGGAAGCTATGGATTCTGTGATGAGACGGGTGAAGAAATCGGACTCAAACGGCTCGAGGCAAGACCCGTTGCAACCCTGTGCCTGGAAGCCCAGGAACGGCGCGAGCTAGCCGAGCGTCAGTTTAGAGACCGGGACGATCGGTACCGGTAATTCAGACTCTTACGTCGGTCGGTTTGCCCCCTCTCCGACCGGCCCCCTACATTTCGGCTCACTGATTGCCGCCGTTGCGAGCTTTCTCGAAGCGCGTAAATGGAGTGGCCGATGGCTCGTCCGTGTTGAGGATATTGATCCACCCCGTGAACAAGCGGGTGCGACAAAGCAGATTCTCGAAGCACTGGAACTTTACGGTTTCGAATGGGACGGCCCCGTCACGTACCAAAGTACGAGTCGTCGCAGCCACGATGAGGCGCTCGAAATTCTTGTAGAACGTGGGCTCGCCTATCGTTGCGGCTGTTCACGCCGCGATCTCGCGGATCTGCCACGCAGTAGTCTCGGCGTCATATATCCCGGTACCTGCCGCACGGGCAGCGACGCGTCCGAAGTCGCGATTCGAATTCGTACTGACGACCATGTATTAGCGTTCGACGATCATCTGCAGGGTACCCAGTCGCAGCGCCTTGAGTCGGAATCGGGCGATTTCATCATCCTGCGCAAGGACGACCATATCGCCTATCATCTGGCCGTCGTCGTTGACGACTATCTGCAGGGAATAACCGACGTTGTCCGTGGCATTGATCTAATGGACTCCACACCGCGGCAAATATGGCTACAACAGTTGCTTGACTACCCTTCGCCGAACTACCTGCATATTCCGGTTGCCACGAACGACAAAAAGCAAAAGCTCAGCAAGAGTTTCGGTGCAGGCGCGATATCGCTCGAAAAAGCGGCGGACACGCTCATTGCAGCGTTGCGAGTTCTGGGACAAGAACCCCCAAATGAACTGGATGGCGGATCAATAGCGGATATTTGGCGTTGGGCACAAAAAAACTGGAATATCGATGTGCTCAAGCAAATATCTGAAATCCCGGTGGGCCATATTGTGCTGGCGCAGGCTGGCAAATCACCACCGAATAACCCTTGACATCCGGGCCTTAGATACCATAGCTTGAGGACTGCAACGGGGATACGCTCCCCCGCCCCCTGTTGCAGCCTGAAGGGGTTCACGCCCCACGGCGGGCCCCCTGCGTAAGCGGGGGGCCTTTTTTGTGCGCATTGCATGGACTCGTGCACGGACTCACGGTATACGGAAGAAATGTCGACCGAATCAGCGAACAATCGGGTCATTCGCAGCAAATTTCAGCCACCCTGGTGGCTCAACAACCGCCAGCTACAGACAATCTTTCCCAGTCTGCCCTGGGTCTGGCGCAGACGACTGACAATGCGCCGCGAAACGCTGGAACTCCCGGACGGCGATGCGACCGCAGTTGACTGGCCCCGCGATGCCGAGTCCCTGGCGAAGTCAACGCCATTACTGGTGATCCTGCACGGGCTCGAAGGTTCGGCCGCATCCGCCTACGCAAGAATGCTGATGCACGCCGCGCTCGGCAAAGGATGGCGGTCCTGCGTGCTGCATTTTCGTGATTGTGGCGACTATCGCAATCGGCTGCCGCGCCGCTATCACGCGGGCGAAACCAACGACATTCGGTATTTTCTGCGTACTCTTCGCGAGCAGGGTCACGAGGGCCCTTTGTTCGCGGTCGGATACTCGCTTGGCGGAAACGTGCTGCTCAAGTACCTCGGCGAGTCGGGCTCGGACACACCGTTGACTGCGGCAGGTGCCGTCTCCGTCCCGCTCGATCTCCACCAATGTTCAGATGCATTAAATACTGGTTTTTCAAAGATTTATCAACATAAGCTATTAAATAGAATGAAGTCTTCTGTCGCTCGAAAATTCGACCGTCATACTGCCGCATTCGACTGGAAACGGGCGATGGCGGCAAAAACCTTCGCTGAATTTGACGACGCTGTGACTGCTCCATTGCACGGCTTCGAAAACAAGAATGATTATTACGACCGATGTAGCTCGGGCCGATATCTGAACGACATTCAGCGACCGACACTTATTATTAACGCGCTCGACGATCCATTCATGACACCGGCAGTCATTCCGGCAGAGGAGAAACTGTCAATGCATGTCACGCTGGAAGTCGCTGATAGCGGCGGCCATGTGGGATTTATTGATGGGGGCACACCGTGGCGGCCGACGTTTTATCTGCCGCCACGCTTGTTAGGGTTCCTCGAAGAGCACTCGTAGGAGGCCCTTTAGGGCCGAATAGTTCGGGCCGAAGGCCCTCTCTACATTACGCGGCTTCGACTTCTTTCATGGACAGCCGAACTCGACCCTGACGGTCGACTTCAAGCACCTTAACCTTAACGATATCGCCTTCCGAGAGTTTGTCGCTGACTTTTTCGACGCGCTCATTGGATATCTGCGAGATATGCACCAGGCCGTCTTTGCCCGGCAGGATCGTAACGAATGCACCGAAGTCCATGAGTCGAGCGACCTTGCCCTCGTAGATACGGCCAACTTCGACGTCTGCGGTGATCAATTCGATGCGTCGTCGCGCTTCGTTACCGGAAGAACCGTCTACCGATGCGATGCGGACCGTACCGTCCTGATCAATATCAATGGTTGCACCCGTCTCTTCTGTAATGGCACGGATGACTGAACCGCCCTTGCCGATGACGTCCCGAATCTTCTCGGGATCGATCTTGATTGTAATGATCGACGGTGCCCATTCGGACATTTCTTCGCGCGACGTGCTGATCACTTTGTTCATTTCACCCAGGATATGCAGACGTGCATCGCGCGCCTGGGCAAGCGCCTTGTCCATGATCTCACGAGTAATGCCCTGGATCTTGATGTCCATCTGCAGTGCCGTGATGCCCTCGGCCGTACCAGCAACCTTGAAATCCATGTCGCCGAGGTGATCCTCGTCGCCCAGTATGTCCGTGAGTACTGCAAACTCGTCACCTTCTTTCACGAGGCCCATTGCAACACCGGCGACGGGTGCCTTGATTGGTACACCCGCGTCCATCAACGCGAGGCTGGTGCCGCATACCGACGCCATTGAGCTTGACCCGTTCGACTCCGTAATCTCGGAAACGACGCGAATAACGTAGCTGAAGTCGTCAAAATTCGGCATCACTGCCTGAATGCCACGACGTGCCAGCTTGCCGTGCCCGATCTCGCGTCGTTTCGGAGATCCCACAAAGCCAGTCTCGCCGACGCAAAATGGCGGAAAGTTGTAGTGCAACATGAAAGGATCTTTACGCTCGCCCTCGATCGCATCGATGATCTGTGCATCACGCCCCGTACCCAGAGTCGTCGTAACGATCGCCTGTGTTTCACCGCGCGTGAAGATCGCTGATCCGTGAGCACGTGGTAACACGCCAACTTTCACATCGATCGCTCTAACCGTAGTTCGATCACGACCGTCAATGCGCGCCTCGCCCGCAATGATCCGGCTGCGGACGATGTTCTTCTCAAGCTTGTACAGAGCACCCTTTACTTCTTCAGCAGACCATTGAGCGTCGTCGCCATCGGCAAGAGCATCCACGGTAGCGCCTTTGGCGTCGCCAACGGCAGCTTGCCGCTCTTGTTTGTCCGTAATCTGGTAGGCCGCAGTGAGCCCGTCGGTTGCCTGGCTGGCAACAGCACTGGCCAATGCCTCATCTTCCGCCGGTGCTTGCCAATCCCAGGCAGGTTTTCCGACTTCTGCCGCAAGCTCGCTAATCGCATCGATCGCAACTTGCATTTGCTCGTGGCCGTACATGACTGCGCCCAGCATAACGTCCTCGGCCAGGCAATCCGCCTCGGACTCAACCATAAGTACGGCGTCTTTAGTGCCGGCAACAACCAGTTCCAGAGCAGAGCCCTTGAGTGCTTCGCGGCCGGGGTTAAGCACGTATTCGCCATCGATGTAGCCAACTTTTGCGGCAGCAATCGGGCCCGCAAACGGCATGCCGGAGATTGCGAGTGCCGCAGACGCACCGATCAATGCCGGAATGTCCGGATCAACATCCGGGTTTAATGACATGACGGTCGCAATGACCTGGACTTCGTTTTTGAAGCCTTTCGGGAACAGCGGACGAATCGGGCGATCAATCAGTCGACAGACAAGAATTTCTTTCTCGCCAGGCCGACCTTCGCGTTTGAAAAAGCCGCCCGGAATCTTACCCGCGGCATATGTCTTTTCCTGGTAGTTAACAGTGAGCGGGAAAAAATCCCGGCCCGGGTCGGCCGTTTTGCGGCCAACGGCTGTGACCAATACCTGTGTGTCGGCCATATCGACCATAACAGCACCATCGGCCTGGCGAGCAATTGCACCCGTGTCGATGGTGACTTGATGTTCCCCATACTGGAACGATTTCTTGGTTGAATTCACTTTGCTTTCTCTACTTGAGTATTCGACAACAGGAAACTGCTGCGGTCCCGGTTGGGATCGGCACAAATTTATCGCATTGCCTGATTGATTCGTCGGTTAACGACGAAGACCGAGCCGGGAAATCAGCTCGCGGTACCGTTCCTGGTCTTTCGATTTCAGATAGTCGAGCAGCTTGCGCCGCTTGTTGACCATCTTCAGAAGACCCTGACGGCTGTGGTGATCTTTCTTGTGTTCACCGAAATGCTCGGTGAGATCAGAAATTCGTGCAGACAGCAATGCTACCTGGACTTCGGGAGATCCAGTGTCGGATTCTCCGCGGGAATATTCCTCAACAATCGTACTTTTTGCCTCACTTGACAGTGACATCTTTCAAACTCCACTCTTCTCTTTTAAGCCCTTTTTTGCAGCGCGCATTCTAGCGCCTGTTCGGGCCCATTAACAGTCCAAAATCCAATATCTACGGTTTTTTTTCAGGTGCCAGAAACACCCTTTTCGGCGAGATAGATCCGACGGCGGAAACTTCCCCGACGCCCAGGAATCGCGGCTCGTCATTGTACACGCGCACGAGGCCGGACGGCTCCGAATCGTGGCCATCAAGCACCTGACCCATGGAAAACCGCAATCCGTCATCGGCGCTCACCGTGACGGCCAGAAGACCCGTCAACGCCGTGTCCGGCGCCATGAGCCGCTTTTGCAGCACCAAAGCTCCGTCCGCGGCATCCGCCTCCAGGGCGCTCAGATCCAGCATGTCTTTCGCCAGAAAATCACCGACACTCTCCCGATGTAATCTTGCCGTGTGGGCCACGGTGCCTACGCTGCGGGCGATATCCTCTACCAGCACTCGAATATAAGTGCCCTTTGAGCAGCGGATGCGAAAAACGAGTCGCGTTCCGGCCACTTCAAGCAACTCGATCTCGTCGATCCGGATGGGCCTGGGATCGCGGTCTACGGTTACACCCTTTCGGGCCAGTTCGTAGAGACGTATGCCGTTTTTCTTAAGCGCAGAATACATCGGCGGAATCTGCTCGGATTCGCCCATAAAGGTCCGCAGAACCTCTGCCCACTCTTCGCTGGATTTTATCGGCACATCGACGCTATCGATCTCTTTGCCGTCGGTATCCCCGGTATCGGTCGCGATTCCCAGTCTCGCGGTAACTCGATAGGTCTTGTCAGCATTCAGCAAGAACGGGCAGACCTTAGTGGCTTCGCCGAAACACAGCGGCAACATGCCGGTCGCCGCTGGATCAAGACTCCCTGTGTGTCCTGCTTTCTTGGCATTGAGCAGCCGCTTGACGCGCTGCAATGCCTGGTTCGAAGTCAGGCCCGCCGGTTTATTCAGTAACAGCAGGCCGTCGATCGGTATTGCTCGACGGCGCGGAGTATCGCTCACGAGGTTTACTCCTGGTCGTCGGGCCGCAAGGCGCTATCGATCAATTGGCTGATCCTGGCGCTCTCTTCGGCACTGTCGTCATGTGCAAAGCGGAGCTCCGGCACATGTCGAATTTTTAATGCACGGCCGAGCTTGCTACGAAGAAATCCCGCTGCGCTCTCAAGCCCTTGCAGGACAGGTTCCGGGCTGTCGGCCGGGTCCAGTAGACTGAAATAAACTCGCGCCACGCTGAGATCGCGGGACAGGTCGACGCCCGTCAAGGACACGTTCTTGAGCCTCGGATCCTTGATTTCGAATCGTAGCAATTCGCTTAACGTCCGCAGCACCTCGGTGCCGAGGCGTTGATTGCGTGAATACTCGCGGGGCATGACAGTCTCGCCGCACTAGTCCAGCGTGCGGGCTACCTCGATACGCTCGTAGCATTCGATCTGGTCGCCGGCTTTGACGTCGTTGTAGTTCTTGACTCCGATTCCGCACTCCGTACCGGACTTAACCTCGTTCACATCGTCTTTGAAGCGACGCAGCGACTCGAGCTCGCCTTCGTAAATAACGACGTTGTCACGCAGCACCCTAATGGGATTGGATCGCTTCACCGTTCCCTCCGTTACGATACAGCCAGCAACATCCCCGAATTTGGGCGACGAGAACACCTCTTTGACCTCGGCAAGTCCCACAATTTGCTCGCGAATCTCGGGTGGCAGCAAGCCGCTTAGCACGGCTTTCACGTCGTCGATGGCCTCGTAAATGATGCTGTAATAGCGCACATCCACACCGGACTCCTTGATCGCGGTGCGTGCGGCAGCATCAGCGCGGACATTGAATCCAATGATTACAGCGTCCGACGCGGCGGCCAGGTTGGCGTCGGTTGCGGTGATGCCGCCCACACCAGATCCAAGCACTTTCACCTTAACCTCGTCTGTGGACAAATTAAGCAAGGCGTCTCGCAATGCCTCGGCACTGCCGTGTACATCCGATTTAATGATCACGGCAACGGTCGAGCTTGCACCGGACGCGATCTGGCTGAACATATCGTCCAGTTTGGAGGCTTGCTGCTGGGCAAGTTTCGCCTCGCGTATCTTGGTCTGACGAAACTCCGCAACTTCTCGCGCCTTACGCTCATTCCTGACCACCAGAAAGTCCTCACCTGCATTCGGCGTTTTCGACAGCCCCAGCACGACCGCGGGTTGCGACGGGCCGGCTTGCTTGATTGAATTCTGGCTTTCGTCAAACATATTCCGAATGCGGCCATACACTTCGCCCGCAATAATCATGTCACCCTGATTCAGCGTGCCGGCCTGCACGAGCAGTGTCGCAATGGCACCGCGGCCTTTCTCAAGGCTCGATTCGATGACCGTACCGTGAGCGGCGCCGTCTTTTATCGCCTTGAGATCCATCACCTCGGCCTGTAGCAATATCGACTCAAGGAGTTTGTCGACACCTTCACCTGTTTGCGCCGAGACGTTGACGAACAGATCTTCGCCGCCCCAATCCTCGGAAATGACCTCGTGCTTCGACAGCTCAGCTCTGACCCGCTCCGGATCCGCGTTTTCCAGGTCCATCTTATTGACGGCAACAACGAGAGGAACACCCGCGGCTTTCGCGTGTTGAATGGCCTCAATAGTCTGCGGCATGACGCCGTCATCTGCGGCGACAACCAGCACGACTATGTCGGTGGCGTTAGCGCCGCGAGCGCGCATCGCTGTAAATGCAGCGTGGCCTGGTGTATCGAGAAACGTGATTTTGCCTTTATCCGTGTCCACTGAGTACGCACCGATGTGCTGCGTAATGCCGCCTGCCTCACCCTCGGCTACTTTCGTACGGCGAATGTAGTCCAGCAACGATGTCTTGCCATGGTCAACGTGCCCCATGATTGTAACCACCGGCGGTCGTGATTCTTCGTCGCCGGTTAGCTGTTCTTCTGCAGCGAGTAATCGTTCGTCAACGTCGGCGTCCGTTACCTGCTTGGCCACATGCCCAAACTCTTCGACTACCAGCGTGGCTGTATCCTGGTCGATGACCTGGTTTATCGTCACCATCGCACCCATATTGAACAGCACCTTGACGACCTCATTACCCTTGACTGCCATGCGCTGAGCAAGATCTGCAACCGAAATATTCTCGGGAATCTCTACATCACGAATAACCGGGGCCGTCGGTTTCTCAAAGCCGTGCTGCGCGTCGCCGCTGATCGATACCGGACGACGCCGAACAGGCGACTTGCGTCTGCGGCGCCCGCTCTTGTCGCCGGCCACATGAAGCTCTTTGCGGCCGTAGCGTGTTTCCACATGTTTCGACTTGGGTTTGTCCTTGGTGCGTCTCGTGCGCGCGTCCTGTTCAGCCTTTTCAAGCCGAGTCTTCTCCTCTGCTGCCGCAGCGGCAGCTTGCTCAGCCGCCTTACGCGCCTCATCTTCGGCGTCGACCCTTGCCTGTTCTTCTTTCTGCTGTCGTTCCTGTTCAGCTCGCGCCGCTTCTTCTTTTTCAACCTGCGCGAGCTCCTGGGCACGCTCCTCCGCTGCAACGCGCTCTTCTTCCTCGAGGCGATGGCGATCCAGCTCGTCCTGCTCTTTTTGTGCCTCTTCCTCGAGTACGTCGCGTTTGATGTAGGTACGCTTGCGGCGCACCTCAACGTTTACGGTGCGAGAGCGACCTTGTGCACCGGACAGCCGTAACTCCGACAACGATTTGCGTTTCAGTGTAATTCGGCTAGGGGCCGCATCGCCTGCGTGCGAATGGTCTTGCCCATGACTACGCCGCAGATGCGTCAGAAGCTCGAGCTTCGCGTCATCGCTGATCGTGTCGTCCGAGCCACTGATCTTGATGCCGGCCTCATCAAGCTGCGACAGCAGCTTGTCGACCGGTACCTTCAGTACGTCGGCAAATTGTGAAACGGTGACATTAGCCATTCTCTAACTCCGCTATACCTTGTGGTCAGGCCTGCTGTTCTTCTTCAAACCAGTGTGCCCGAGCCTTCATAATCAAGGCGCCCGCTTCTTCCTGGTCCATCTCATGTAATTCAAGCAAATCGTCGGTCGCGAGCTCGGCCAGATCCTCACGTGTAATGACGCCTTTGCTGGCAAGTATGAAGGCCATGCCTTTGTTCATTCCCTCGAGACTTAGAAGATCCTCGGCAGGCTCAGCCTCATCGATTATCTCTTCCTGCACGATAGCCTGAGTCAGCAGTACGTCGCGTGCACGACTACGCAGCTCTTCGACGATACCCTCGTCGAATTCTTCGATCTCGACCAGCTCAGCTGCCGGCACGTAAGCAACTTCTTCAATGGTTGAAAAGCCTTCCTGCACCAGAATTAACGCGACTTCCTCGTCGACGTCGAGTTGTTTTGAGAACAGCTCGAGCAACTCGCGCATTTCAGCTTCACTTTTCTCATCAGCATCAGCGGCGGTCATGACATTAAGCTCCCAGCCACTCAGCTCGCTCGCCAATCGAATATTTTGTCCGCCGCGGCCAATGGCCTGCGATAATTTATCTTCTTCAACGGCGATATCCATGCTGTGCGAATCTTCATCGACAACTATTGATACAACCTCAGCCGGCTGCATTGCATTAATGACAAATCGCGCCGAATTTTCGTCCCACAAGATAATGTCGACGCGCTCGCCGGCAAGCTCATTCGATACGGCCTGGACACGCGATCCACGCATACCGACGCAAGCGCCGACCGCATCAATACGGGTGTCGTTACTCCTGACGGCAATCTTGGCGCGTAATCCCGGATCGCGAGCGGAACCGAGAATATCGATCAATCCCTGACCCACCTCCGGCACTTCGATCTTGAAAAGCTCGACCAGGAACTGCGGTGACGTGCGTGTCATGAACAGTTGCGGACCACGTACCTCGGATCGAACTTCCGTCAGCAGTGCCTTGATGCGGTCTTGCGGGCGCACAGGCTCGCGCGGCACCATCTGGTCGCGGGACACGAAACCTTCCGCATTACCGCCCAGATCAATATAGACGCCATTGCGATCGACTCGCTTCACGAGGCCGGATAGAAGCTCACCCTCTCGTCCCTGGTATTCCTCGACAACTTGCTCACGCTCAGCCTCGCGGACTTTTTGTACGATGACCTGTTTCGCGGTTTGCGCACCGATTCGGCCAAACTCGACCGAATCCATCGGCACCTCGACATACCCGCCCGGCTCCGCGTTCTTGTCGACGTCCACAGCATCGATCATGCGCAGTTCGCGGTCGGGCACCTCAAGCTCGGTCGATTCATCTTCGAACACGAGCCAGCGGCGAAACGTGTCGTACTCGCCCGTCTCGCGATCAATGGCAACGCGAACTTCAATGTCCTCACCATGCCTTCTGCGTGTCGCAGACGCCAGTGCGGCTTCGATGGCTCCGAAGATGATTTCCTTGTCGACGCCCTTTTCGTTCGATACGGCATCAACAACAATCAGGATTTCTTTAGTCATTGCCTGTTACTCCAATTCAGCCCGAACCCTTATGGCTCAGCGGGCACCAGTCGTGCAGTGTCGATCTTCACAATCGGCAATGTATGCGACTCGCCATCCACATCGACCACAATGTTCTCGTCATCCGTCGACACCAATTTGCCGCGGAATCGTCTGCGTCCCTCAATCGGGAACCGCATTTGCACCTTCACAGTCTCACCCGTAAATCGCTGAAAATGCGCTATTTTCGTCAACTTCCTGTCCGTTCCGGGCGACGACACCTCGAGGTTATAGTGCCCCGGCAAGGGCTCCTCAACATCGAGTAGTGCGCTTACTGCTGAACTCACAATCTCGCAGTCAGCGAGTGCAATGCCATCGGGCTTATCAATAAACACCCGCACAACTCCGTTCTCGCCGCCCAACTTCACCTCCAGGTCCGATAATTCGTAGCCCAGACGCTCGACGGCCGGTTCCAGCAGCTTCGCCAGCTCATCACCCGTCATTATGAAATACCTAACTCTTTGTTTTAAAACAAAAAATGGGCCTTAGGCCCATTCTTACTCGCAACAAAAAACCCCTACGCGGGGCTTCTCTACCAAAACTCTGGTAGCGGGGTGTCAACAGCACACCACCGCGTTCGCGCGGGATTATACGGTAATCCAACGCCTTCACGCAATGTCCATTGCCCTACTGTCCTGCGAACGGATCCTGTTGTGTGTAGTCCGCCGGAATAGCGAACAGACTTTCGTCCAGTACCTGTTCGACCACGCCCTCGAGCGTTGTTTCAGAAACGATCTGGCCATAGGAAAAATCCACTCTACGCACGGGGAACCCGTCGATCTGATCGATGAGTTCCATCGGATTCTCGGCCATCGCTGACGCCATCGGTTCGGGCATTGATTCGCTCAACGTATTCATGAAGCCGGCCATGCTCTCGAAAGCACTCATCGCCTCGCGCACCCCCTCAATCTCATCCAGCGGTGCTGCGCAGATTTCCTGCGTTTTTTCCGCGCCCTTGTACACAGCGTACTGAGTACAAGGCTTTGACTCCCACTGTCCCGCCCCGATCCTGTCGACTCGCGGCGGAATCCGCGTTTCCGACTTCGCGCCCATCAAACCCTGCATCTGGCCCGGCATCATTTCTTCAACCATGGCGCGCTGTTCAGGCGGCATATTGGCAAGCTGCGCCTCCATTTTTTGCATCGCCGCCTCCATCTTCGAGCCCACTTCCGCAATCATGGCGGCGTCCACAACAATGTACGTCTGATTGCCGTGATCCAATACGAGGAATTCTTCCCCCAGGAAAATCATCGACATTTGTTCATCCGCCGGCTGGCCAACGCCGTCCATGCGAATCTTGCCCGCTTGGGCATAGACCTTCATCGCCTCAATGGTTTGCCCGGACGGGTCCTTCGTGACCATGTCCAATGCCACGCCCGCAGACAGCGGTGCAGCCGCAAGAAGCAAAACAGCGATCGACAAAGCATGCATTTTTCTCACGACGCTTTCCCCCTGAAAGATCGGTTCAGGATACATCGACTCGGCATGAGGTTGTATCGCAAACCATGCCTGATGGGTCCAACACCGGCATCTCAATGTCTAGAACCAAGCTCGAAACCCAATAACCAGTTGTGCTTCAGAAGTATCCCTTCCGGCAGCCTTCGCAAAATCTGCCGTATTGCCAAACATTCTCGACCAGTTAAACCCAATATACGGCGCAAACTGGCGTCGAATCTCGTAGCGCAGCCGTATCCCGACCTCAATGTTTGACAGGCCGGAGCCGATACCAACGTCCGAATCGTTTTGGCCGTATAAATTGATTTCGATGTCTGGTGTGAGAATGAGGCGCTGGGTAATAAGCAATTCATAGTCGGCCTCAAATCGACCTGCAGTACGTCCTGACTCGCCAATAAATACGGCTGCATCGATGTCGAAAAAATACGGGGCCAATCCCTTGAATCCCATGGCCACCCAGCTTCGGCTCGGAGAAGGTTTGAAATCATGGCGCACGCCAAGCTGCAAGTCCCAATATCTGGCAATAGCTTTGCTAAACAGGAATTGCAGCTCGGCCTCATCCGTACTGCCCGCACTACGCTCACCGTCTGACTTGAACCAGATCTTGTGAAGGTCCTTGCCCAGCCAACCCTCGGCACCCCAGGAAAGAGTGTTGTCATCGGCCACGTCGCGAATCTCTAATTGATCCAGAATGACCGTTAGCAAAAGAGGATCATCCTCCATATCGGCCCTGGCACCGTCCGCAGCACACAGAAAAACGACCGTGGCCAGAATGCCCGCAAATGCGAAATTGTGCGCTGTCCAACTGACCATCTAACTCACCCTCACTTCGCGAAACATGCCCGCCATGTGATAAAGCAGATGACAGTGATAGGCCCATCCGCCCACCGCATCGGCGGTCACCAGGTAACTGATTGTGGAGCCGGGCTGAACGATAACGGTGTGTTTGCGAGGAATAAATTGCGGATCGCCCGTCTCCAGTTCGCTCCACATACCGTGCAAATGAATCGGGTGGGTCATCATGGTGTCATTGACCAGGTGTATCCGAACCCGCTCTCCGTAAGTAAGCTGGAGCGGCTCCGCATCGGCAAACTTTATGCCGTTGATCGACCACATGTACCGGTTCATATTGCCCGTAAGGTGCAGTTCGATTTCCCGCTCAGGATCCCTGGGATCACGTGTTCGTTCGATGTTTCGAATATCCGCATACGTCAGTACGCGCCTGCCGTACAGGTGTTGATGGTCACGCAGGCCGATACCCGGGTCGGACAGACCGTCTATTGGCATCGATGCGCGCATGTCGACGTGCGGACCGAACTCTGTGGCGACATGCGTGATCTCGCGCCGACTGCCGTAACCAGCCGGGCCCAACGACGGGCTGCCTTTCGGCACCACTTTCTGCATGCCACTCATTTCATGCTGGCTGTGATCCATGCCAGACATATTGCTCATGTCGTGTTGGCTGTCATCGACACCACCCATGCCCATTTCTCGGTGGCCCAAAAGAATCGGTGGATCCATGGCCGGTACATCGGCGTTCCAATCGGCATCCGGACTCAGTATTCCCCGGGCGTAGCCGGTTCTGTCGATACTCTGAGCAAAAATCGTGTAAGCGCTGTCAGCGTCAGGCTCGACGATCACGTCATACGTTTCCGCCACGCCGATTCGAAATTCATCGATCGTAATCGGTTCGATATTCTGCCCGTCCGCAGCTACAACGGTCAGTTTCAGCCCTGGAATACGCACGTCGAAAATAGTCATTGCCGCGCCGTTGATGAAACGCAGTCGAATTTTTTCGCCGCGCTTGAACAAGGCAAGCCACCCGTCCTCTGGCGTAGCACCATTCATCAGAAACGTATACGTATAACCGGTGACGTCAGAGAGATCGCGGTCACTCATTCGCATCTGGTTCCACATCGAGCGATCTTTTCGCGTCTGACTCAGGCCCTTTTCCGAAATGTCTCGCCATAGATCGCCGGCGGTTCGTTCACGAAAGTTGTAGTAGTCGCTTTGCTTTTTTAGCTTGGCGTAAATTCTCTCGGGTTTCTCATCGCTCCAGTCGGATAGCAAGACGACGTAGTCCCTGTCAAAACCCACCGGGTCGGTCTGGATCGGATCGATGACGATGGCGCCGTACAATCCTGTCTGCTCCTGAAATCCGGAATGGCTGTGATACCAGAAGGTGCCGTTTTGTCGTACATCGAACTGATAGGTGAAGGTTTCCCCGGGTTTGATGCCTTCAAAACTGATGCCGGGTACGCCATCCATTCCGGGAGGTAGAATCATGCCGTGCCAGTGAATAGAGGTGTCGTGAGCCAGATTGTTGGTGACCCGCAACGTTACCCGCTCGCCCTCGCGCCAACGCAATATTGGCCCGGGTACGGAACCATTGATCGCGGTTGCCTGGCGTTCCTCGCCAGTGAAATTCACAGGACGATAGCCGATGTTGAGATCGAACTGCCTTCCCGTAAGAGTCGTGATCGATGTTCGGCTAATAGGGTTCGCGTAGGACGCATTACTCACCAGTCCACTTCCGAGTAGTACGCTGCCGGCGGCTACTCCCGTCACAAAACGACGTCGCGACATCAGCGCTGAGCTAATCGGATCAGTGTTCATGGGAGCCACGGTCATGTTCCTCGTTTGCCCCGGGAGCGTCGTCCGGCTGCTCCGTATCATCGATGTGATGCCCTATGCCTTTCGCGTTCGCCAATAGCTCCTCGTACTGAGTCGCATCAAGTTCAGGTAGTTTCGTCAGGAACGCCACAACCGGCCAGATGGCGTCGTCATCATGCGTCACACCCCATGCGGGCATGCCGGTCATTTTGATGCCATGTTTTGTTACCCAGAATAGTTCAGCGGGCGACATTTCCAATGCCGCCTTGGCAAGGTCTGGCGGTGGAGGATTCAAACCCTGGCCCATTGCCTCGGCGTCCTGGCCTGGCGCGCCATGGCAGCCTGCACACATCCCGCTGAAGTCGTTGACACCGGCGAGCGCCAATGCGTGGTCATTGAGATCTGGTACGTCAATAGACTGTGCCCGGCGTTTAACCGATGCATGCGACGTCGTTGTAAGTAGCCAGTTGACAATTCCGCTATGCGAGGAGCTCGCACTAACGTCGTAAATGCCCGATTTCGCGAAGCCGACGATGGCAATGACGACGATAGTGGCAACGCTAACGGTGGCGACGATGAATGTCTTGGATATTTTCATGATTAACTCTGTTTCATTGATGTCCGCATGGTTACGTGCGGACAGAAATTGCGAAAAGACGCAATGACCAGGAGGAGATAGCTGAGCACCTTGCGACGAATTCGCAACAACCAAGCCGCGTGCGCTACGCGGCGCTCAGCAGGCGTCAGGTTTGGGGGGTCGAAACAGAGAGTTACGATCGAGGTTGCGGTAAAACCAACTAATGCCCGAACTGGGCGGACTATTATCGTCCAACAATGAATTCGGTGACTCAGAACCCATGGCAATAGTTGTGGTTGTCGATGATGCACAAGCCGAAACGCAGGTCGTGCAACAGTCGCATTCTCTCGGCGACGAGTCACCGTCGTTGTGGCCACCGTGATGCGAACTTGTCTCATACATTGCATCATGACCATGGTGCGCCGCCATGTCATCGTGGAGCGACTCAGCAATGAAGATGCTGCGCGATAGTGTCTGATCCTGTTGGGTGCATGGACTGACAACGGCTGCCCATAGCGACATTGGCGAAGCGACACCAAACAATACCAGCGATATTGTGCAAACAAGCCTCATAAGAATCAGAGTAGACCTCTAATGACAAGCTTTCAAATTGCGTTTTAGCAGCCACCAATTGACAGGCCATGCGGCCACGAATCCCGCTGGAATTGCCGCGGCAATGCCTATCCAGAATACCGGCTCAAGAAGGCTGTTCGCTTGCACACCACCGACGCTGTAGTCGACCGCGTTCATCACAATCTCCATCACTCCGATGGAAATTACCTCGCCAATCCAGATTACTCGGAACGCACTGGCCATGCTGATGTTCTCACGCCGGGCAACAGGAATGATGCCGAGGGTCATGCCGGTGATATAGGCGAGAATGGTCGCAAGACCCATGCTGATCCACGGACCCAGGCCTAGTGCTATTCCGATCATCAGGCCGGCAACCTCACCGATAACGCACCCTGTCAGGCAATGCACGGTTGCCTGCGCGGACGTCACAAGCATATTGCCGTGCCCATGGTGGATGGCAGTCTGTGCAGTCATCTCATGTCTCGCCCATCGTCTTATTGCAAATTAACCCGTTTACCTTATACCCCTATAGGGTATATAATGTGTAGCCTATACCCCCATGGGGTATAAAGTCAACCAGGAACGGACAAACCTATGGCTAAAAAAGATACCAACCGCGAGCTAATCGTGAGGCGGTTGAAGAAAATTGAGGGTCAGGTCAAAGGGCTGGCGCGCATGCTTGAAGACGATAGATACTGCATTGACATCTTGCACCAGATCCAGGCAACCAAAGCCGCGTTAACCAAGGCCGAGACCGAGATTCTGCGTGCTCACGCCGGGGAGTGTGTGGATGAAGCGCTGCGGCATGGAACCATGCAGCAGAAACGGAAAAAGATTGTCGAATTGGTCGACCTGTTTGAGCGTGTCCGGTAATGCTGCTCAGAAATGTTTTCGAATGCCGAGCAAGAACGACGTTGCATCGGGACCGTTCAGGTCCTGAATGATTCCTGCTTCGAATATCCAGCTGGGATGGACCCAAAGCGCACCGAAAGTCAGCTGATGAACCGTTTCAGATCCTTCGGCATACCGGCCGCCCAGCTCAACTACTGACTGCCATTCGGTCGGTATCCCCCACTCCGGGTACTCGGACGGAGTCAGACGATACTGCCAAGACACGTCGTACCGCGCATTGTCGCCGCTTTGCCCGATCCCCTCCATCCACAGGACATCAAAGTCCCACTCGCTTCGCTGCTTGTACACCGTCGCGACCAGGCCGGCACCGATCTGCGGGTCGAGATTGTCATCCGTGGGCACACGAACACCGCCGATTACCGCAATGCGACGTGTCGCGCCAGGTGCATCGTGTTGGAATATTGTGCGGCGATACAAGCCCGTGACATATCCGAAGCCATCTTCACCAGATTCCAGGTCTTTATAGGGAACACTGATAATCAACGTCTGACGTGTGGTTAGTCCGTACAAGACGGTGCCAGTAATGGTCATGTTGTCCGGGGTCGATGAGCCGACGACTTGAAGGCGCGTGACAATGCCGCCGGGCTCCAGCGGTAAGACAACGAGAGATCGCAGTCCACCGGCGTGCGCCGCGAGTCCATGCAGGCAAACCAATGCCGCCAGACCCGACAGCGCGCGATGTGACCTCATCAGCTTCCTTCCGAAACGTCCCGGACTTCTCCCGGCGTGAAGCCAGCTGTTAATACGACTTCCCGCAAAGTGTCTGTGTCGACGTTCGCGCCCTCTTTCAGGATAAGCCGAGCTTTGTGTAATTTCAGGCTGATCATTACCTGTTTCACCTCGCTCAGCTTGCCCAGCTCCTGCTCGAGGCTGTAAACACAGAACGGGCAAGTCATCCCATCGATATCAATTTCAAGGATTGTTTCGTCGGCGCCGAAAACCGACGCAGTGACGAAGACAAAAGCCGCAACGATAATTAACTGGCGCATCATGTGCCTTCCTCCTATTGATCAAGATACATTCGCACGGGTAGTGCCAAATACGCTGCAATCAAACCGATCAACCAGATGATCGCTGAAATCCACAGCAATCCCTTGTTCCATCGTTGCACGCGTTGACATTGCTGAGCCAGCACCGGGTCTGCCGGACAGCGCTGTCCGGAACGCCACGCGAACCTGGCCGCTGCCCCCAGCAGGACACCGGATATCACGAACATCCAGTTCTTGTGCGCACCCAACGTCGTGAGGAATGGAATTTGCCGGGTAATGCCTGCCAGGGTCGCGCCCGCGCCCACCGTGACCAGGAGTATCGGCAGCGCGCAGCAAATCCACGTGCTCGTACTTGCGAAGAGGCTTACCCAGCTCAATCTCACCCCCACGCGGGGACTTTCCAACGCCTGGCCGGCAAGCGAAGAGTCATCAATTGCTGTTTGAGTGTCCAGAATCGATCTCATTGAAAGAAGGGTAATCCCTATAGTAACTACAGAGTCAAGGATTGAATGCCCAGCTTCGGCCAGAAGCTCGATTTGAGGCCGAAACTGTAGCAATAATGCAGACCGATATTGTGAATTGCGTCGATTGACCCGAACCCATTGGCAGTATACTTTGATCCTATGCCGCGACCCAATAAACACATTGTTCGAAGCGTACTGATAGGCCTGATGCTGATTGTGGGATCCGTTCAGGCCCACGTTTCGTATTATTGCGAAATGATGGAAGCGGTCGTTCATGTCGACTGCTGCTGCGCGGATTCCGATATCGACAACGGGCTACTCATCGACAACGAGCCGTGCTGCGAAAAATCGGTTGAGCTCGTCATTGATAACGCAACAGATCAGGCGCAGAACCCGATACGGCTGATCAAGTTCGAATCCGACAGTGATCCACCCGATGCCGCAATGGCCTTTTTCGAATCTTCGGTGCGGCCTTTTGTTACCGCACCACTATCCGGTGTCAATCACACATGGATATCTCCTACCGCTAAAATTGCGATCTATCGGATTACGCACCGCCTGCGTATCTAGACACATCCACCTCTAAATCGTTGCTGACTGCAGGTCAGTTGACGGTTATCCGTATTTTGTCCCAACGTTAAAACGGAGGTGGCCTGTGATTGCAGCTCCCCATCCAAGAAATTATCTGTATTTAGTTCTGCTAATGGCTTCGGCCGTCAGCGCAGTGGAGATAGATTCCACAGTATTTGAAGAACACACTCTGACGCCGGATCTGCTGGTCGACCTCGTATTGCGTGTGAACCCTGGTATTGCAGAGCTAAGTGCCGCTGCAGAATCAGCCGAATTCAGTGTGGAGCCGGCCGGGTCGCTCGACGATCCTGTGTTCAGCTACGCCATGGCGCCTCGAACATTCGGTCGCGAAGGTCAGGGACTGAATCAGAAAATAGAGTTCAGTCAGAGCATTCCGTGGCCCGGTACGCTTGCTGCGCGTGAGCAGTCGGCGCGCTCGTCAGCCATTGCCGCAAACGAAAGTGTTGACGCGTTGCGACTGCATGTCGCAGCTCTTGCGAAAATTGCGTTTGCGGAATGGTATTTCACGCACCGTGCACTGGAAATCCACGAGTCAACGCACAAACTGCTCGAAGAGCTTCGATCTGTTGCCGAAGTAAGGTACGCAGCCGGCCGTGCGCTGCAGCAGGACGTACTGCAGGTCGAACTCGAGCTGCTGCACCTGCGACGGCATGGCCTCTTGCTCACGCAACAAAGGGATACCGCCAGGGCACAGATCAATGCACTGCTGAATCGAGCCCCGAACGCTTCTGTGCCGGCACCCGGCAACATCTCTGTTCCAAACAACGTGGCTTCACTCGAGATATTGCAGACCTACGCTCTTCAAGCACACCCCGAGCTTCGCGTGCTTGACGCGCAGATTTTGAGTCGCGAGTCGCAAGTTACGGTCGCAGAAAAAGCGCTCCTGCCCGATCTGCGCTTTACAGCGGGATACAACAGCCTCTGGGATGAGCCAGATAAGCGACCAATCGTTGGCATTTCGATCAACGTGCCTCTGAATCGAAGCAAGCGCAAGGCAGAAGTAGACAGGGCGAAATGGGAGGTGCGGCGCACGCAATCGCGTCTGGAAAATCAGCGCGCGCAACTCCTGAGTGAGCTCGCCCGTGCACATGCCGAAGTCGTCGAATCCCTTGAAGCAGTGTGGCTATACGTCAACGAATTGTTACCACTGGCCGATGAATTTCTGGATGCGGCATTGGCAGATTACCGCAGCGGAACGGGCGACTTCGACTCTGTCATCGCGGCCGAAAAGCACAGCCTCACCGCCGCCGAAGACCTTGAGCGCAACCGCGCAGATTACCTGCGTCGCTTTGCCAGGCTCGAGCGCTGGGCAGGTACGTCTCCAGACCAAACCGGACATCCTGGAACAGGGGAAAATCATGACTACAAATAAAAAGATGGCGCTGGCCGGCACTATCACAGTACTGATTGCCGTGGGTTCCTGGCTCACTGTCTTGGACTCTGACGACAGCGACAGTTTGGCACGTGATGATTCCCTGGCCTGGTTCCAGTCCGGTGCATTCGAAGTTGGTGTGGCGACAATTCCTGCCACGCCGCGCGTCGGCGAAAGCGAACTGATCGTCAAAGTCCGACTCGCAAACGGCGATCCGGCAACCAACGTTGAGGTCAGCGCTTATGCAGAAATGCCAGCAATGGGTTCGATGTCAGCAATGCGCGCGCCGGCAGATCTGGTCGAGACGACGAGTGGCCAGTTTGAAGGTGCTGTTGATCTGCGCATGCGTGGCGCCTGGCCGCTGACAGTGAGCATCGCGGATTCGGATCACGGCAGTACGATCATGACGTTCGATCTTGCAACGGATCGCGCCGGCCTGCGAATTGCTACTGGCGGTACGCCAATTGGGGCTAGCGGTATGCAGCAGAATTTGGCAAAGACAATTATTGTGGACAGCCACAGGCGCCAGCTGATCGGTCTCGAAACCAGCACGGTGACCCATCACGACCTTACCAAGACGATTCGAGCGATCGGCAGAGTGACTTATGATGAGCGGCTCCTGACAAGGGTAACGCTCAAATACGATGCCTGGATCAGCGAACTCGAAGTTAATTACCTTGGGGCGCCGGTAACGCGTGGGCAAAGACTGTTCAGCATTTACAGCCCTGAGCTTCTATCGGCCCAGCAAGAATACCTTGCGGCTCGTGAACGATTGTCACGGCGCAACACCGACAACTCGCTGCTAAACGCGGCGCGACAGCGGCTCAGGCTGTGGGATTTGTCGGACAGTGAGATATCGGCTCTCGAAGTTCGTGGATCGCCGCTCGAGTACGTGCCCATATATTCGCCCGCCGATGGCATTGTCGTTGGCAAACATATCGACGACGGCAGTGCGGCGAAAAAGGGTCAGACCCTTTTGCGAATTGCAGATCTGCGCAACGTGTGGATTGAAGCCGAAGTTTACGAGGCCGATCTCGATCTGATTCGCGAAGGCATGAACGCAACCATAACCCTGCCCTACCTGCCGGACCGGACCTTTACCGCTGTCGTGGACTACATCTATCCGTACCTGAATAAAGCAAGTCGCACGAGTCGACTTCGATTGACGCTCGATAACGCTGACGGCGCACTAAAGCCGGATATGTATGCAGAGGTCACGCTGAGCGCAAAAATCGGGCATCGCCTCGCCGTGCCGGAGGACGCGGTGCTGTTCGCTGGCGAAAGCCGGATCGTGTTTGTCGATCTGGGCGGTGGTCGCCTGAAACCGGTAAGAATTAAAACCGGTCAGTACGCCGGGGGCATGATCGAAGTGACGGAAGGACTAGTCCTCGGCGACGTCATTGTGACCTCGGGAAATTTCCTGATTGCGGCGGAAACCAAACTCAAGGCGGGGATTGATCAATGGTAGAAGAAATGCCGAATCGGCGCGGCCCGCTTGAGTCGTTGATCGAGTTTTCCGCGCGTAACTGGCTGCTGACAATTTTGGTGACCGCGGCGGCCGCGCTCTGGGGATATCGTTCCTTGCTGAATTCGCCGTTGGATGCCATTCCGGACCTGTCCGACGTACAGGTCATCGTCTTTACCGAGTGGCCAGGACGCAGCCCGGACCTGGTGGAAGATCAAATAACCTATCCGCTGACGACGACTCTGCTTTCGGCACCAAAAGTGCAATCCGTACGCGGTCAGAGTTTCATGGGTCTGTCGTTCGTCTATGCCATATTCGAAGACGGAACCGATATGTACTGGGCACGGTCACGCGTCCTTGAATACTTGAACTCTGCCGTCGGCGATTTGCCGGACGGTGTGCAACCGAGACTGGGGCCGGATGCCACTGGCGTGGGCTGGGTGTATCAGTATGCCCTCGTCGACAAGAGCGGAAATCAAAACCTGGCCGACTTGAGGAGTTTGCAGGACTTTAACTTACGCTATGCACTGGAAGCCGTGAAAGGCGTCGCCGAAGTAGCCTCGGTAGGAGGCTTCGAGAAGGAATATCAGATCAATGTCGATCCCAATAAGCTGGCGTCATACGGCATTCCACTGAGAAAACTGACGGCGGCCGTGCGTGCATCAAACAAAGATGTCGGTGGCCGAGTATTGGAAATATCCGGGCATGAGCATTTCGTTCGTGGTCGCGGCTACGTGCAATCCGTCGCAGACCTCAAAGAGATTGTCCTCAGTGTTGACAATAATGGCATACCGGTTCGGGTCGCCGATGTTGCGGACGTTTCTCTGGGCCCTGCGCTGCAACGTGGCCAGGCAGATCTGAATGGCGAGGGCGTCACGGTTGGCGGTATCGTCGTAATGCGCTATGGAGAGAACGCACTTGCGGTAATTGAGCGGGTGAAGGAACGAATTGAGGAAATCAAGCCTGGCTTACCTCAGGGCGTCGAAATTGTGCCGGTCTATGACCGGTCCCGCTTGATCAAACGCGCCATCGACACGCTTCGCACCACACTGTGGGAGGAGATGTTGATCGTTGCGTTGGTTATCGGCGTATTTCTCTTGCATGTGCGTTCGGTACTGGTGGCAATAGTGACATTGCCCGTAGCCATCTTGCTCGCGTTCATTCCAATGTACTACCAGGGGCTCACGGCAAACATCATGTCTCTGGGTGGAATTGCTGTCGCTATCGGCGCGATGGTCGATGCCGCAATCGTAATTGTCGACAATATTCACAAGCGATTGAAGAGCCACGTTGCAGATGGCTCATCCCGAACCACGATCATCATTCACGCGATGCAGGAGGTTGGCCCGAGCATCTTTTTTTCGTTGTTAATAATCACTGTGTCGTTTATTCCGGTATTCGCGCTGGAAGGTACAGAGGGTCGGCTCTTCAAGCCGCTGGCATTTACGAAGACCTACTCGATGGGGTTCGCGGCGCTACTTTCAGTGACGCTGGTCCCTGCCCTCGCCGTATTGTTCATTCGCGGCAAGATTCGCGGCGACGATAGCTGGCTCAATCGAGGCATACAGACACTCTACGCACCAATCGTGCGACTTGCGGTCCGATGGCGTTGGGCAGTGGTCGCAATTGTGCTCGCTGCCGCTATCCTGACCGTGCCCGTTTATCGGCAGCTCGGTAATGAATTCATGCCGCCGCTGAACGAGGGCAGCATCCTTTACATGCCGACGACATTGCCTGGAATATCCATTGGCGAAGCAACACGAGTCATGCAAACCATGGATCGTGAGTTGATCAAGTTCCCGGAAGTCGAACGCGTATTTGGCAAAATCGGGCGCAGCAGCAGTCCGACGGATTCAGCGCCACTGTCGATGATTGAAATCAATATCATGTTGAAGCCGAAAAGTGAGTGGCGGGACGGCATGACCTGGGATGCGTTAATCAGCGAGATGGATGCGGCGATGCAGTTTCCAGGCATGCCGAACATCTGGTGGATGCCGATTCAGACTCGTACGGAGATGCTCGCCACCGGAATACGATCGTCGCTTGGCATCAAGGTTTTCGGACCGGATCTCGAGCAGATTGAGCAGACGGCGATCGACATAGAGCGTGCATTGTTGGCTGATGCACGCACAAAGAGCTACACGCGCAGCGCGTTCGCCGAACGCACGACGGGTGGTTATTTTCTGGACTTCGATATTAATCGTGCGGCCGCGGCCAGGTTCGGTCTGAATGTCGTGGACGTGCAGACTGTGATTGAAGCCGCAATTGGCGGAATCGTCGTCAGTGAAACCGTTGAGGGCCGGGAGCGTTATGGAATCCTGGTGCGTTATGCACGGGAGTATCGAGACAACATTGAGGCGTTGCAGCGAATCATGGTAACGACGTCTACCGGGGCTCAGATACCTATCACACAAGTCGCTGATATCCATTTTCGTACGGGTCCCCCGATGCTGCGCAACGAAGACGGTCAGCTGGTCGGTTTTGTGTTTGTGGACGTCAACAAAACGATAGGAATTGCGGACTATGTCGACTTGGCGAAACAAGTCGTGCAAGACAGGGTAACGTTGTCAGCAGGATACCGGCTGGAATGGGCGGGACAATTCAAGCATTTCGAGCGCGCGAAAGCCCGGTTGCAAGTCCTCGTCCCAATGACACTATTCCTGATTTTCCTGATGCTTTACATGCATAGGAAATCACTCGTCGAAACGCTGATCATCATGACCGCACTTCCGATGTCGATTGTTGGCAGTATTTGGCTGCTCGCATTGCTCGACTACAATTTGAGCGTGGCGGTCGCCGTTGGGATGATCGCCGTTGCAGGGCTTTCGGTGGAGCTGGGGTTGCTGATGATGCTGTACCTCGACATCTCGTGGCGCCAGGCACGAGACGAGAATCGGCTCGATAACGCGGCGGAACCGTGGGAAGCAATCGCGGAGGGCGCGAAGCAACGTATTCGACCAATGCTGATGACCGGTCTGGCGTTGCTGATGGGTCTGCTGCCGATCATGTTCAGCGACGGCAGTGGCTCGGATGTCATGAAGCGTATCGCGGCACCAATGCTTGGCGGAATCGGAACGGCGCTATTGCTCGTGCTGATCGCATTTCCGGCGTTTTTCGCAATCTGGCGTGGTCGGTCTGGCTCGAATTTCCAACAACAGGACACTCGGTCACCCGCGATTGAATGACCTCCATTGCCCTATTGGCCGAATTCAGGCTGTTTGCGTCTCCACCGCCATCTTCTTGACGTTCCTGCCGATAATGACGAATGCCAAGCCACTGAATATCATCTTGATGCCGAACAGGATGCCGATCGCCCAGGCACCGGACAAAGGAAATTGACGCCATAGCATGATGCCGAGCAGCAAGGTCACGATGCCATTGAAAAGTTGCAGCCCCCAGCCATCCGCCGGTTTGAGCTGAAACGCGACGATGATCTCGAGAACGCCCGTGGCCAGCAGATACGACATCAGGATGATCGTCAGCGTCGCAAGCCCGGCAATCGGCTGGTTCATCATGTAGAAACCGGTAATCGTCATAAGCACGCCAACAACGAAGACCATCAACCCTCTGCCGAACGCGCCGGTTTTGAAGGCGAGGAAGCACTGACCGATGCCGCTCACTGCGAGCATCGCGCCGACCAACATCGTAATCGAAACGCCGGCGACGAGCGGCGAAAATATTGCAAGCGTACCTGCAATCAAAAGAATGATGCCACTGACGACGGTTAGCCCTGCGTTTTTCTTGATGCCATCCATCAACCCTGCATCACGAGATTCTGCTTGCTCAGACATATTCATCAACCCTCAGTAATGTTCCGCTTGCGAAATCAAGTTTACTCGTGCGTGTCGGCAACCGAGCCCACTTCTAAGCGCAACCATAGCCTGGCTGAATCGTTGGAGCATCATGGTTGCATCCCCTTTCTTTCGTGGCTTGCTGTTGTTTCTTGTCAGCCTGAGTGAAACCCTATCATTTGACTGAAACCAACTCCATTAAGGGCTCAGACTTCAGTCCGCGCCAAACGCCACGAAGAACTCGGTGCCGGAAGCAGGACGAGCGCTATCAAGCCAGATCCGACGAGCAGGAGTGCAATGATCAGAATTGTCGCTCGAAAGCTCAGCAGATCGGTCAGCAATCCGGCAAACAGGGCGCCTACAACGTATCCAAGGTCGCGCCACAGGCGATAGAGGCCGATGGCGCTCGCCCGGGTCTTTGGCGCCACCAAGTCACCTGCCTGCGCAATAAGGGTCGGATAAACGGCGGCCGTGCCCACTCCCAACACGACAGCTGAGGCCGCCCAGGGGATGAATCCATTCAGACTCGCGAATCCGGCCAGCGCCAAAGCTTGCACCATTAGCCCTCCCACGATCAGCGGGCGGCGTCCGACGCGATCGGACAACGTGCCCGTACCGAGTTGCGCGATTCCCCACACCGCCGGGTACAGGGCCGCCAACCAAGCGATCTGCCTCAATTCGAGTCCTTGTTCGGCGAAAAAAATGGGTAGGAGTCCCCAGGCCACGCCTTCTTTGAGGTTGTTGACTAATCCCGCCTGGTTCGTTGCGAAAAGAGGCCTGTAGGTCCAGCTTCCGCGCCATATTCGTGCTGCCCGACCGGATGGCAGCTCAGGCGCCCCTTTTGCTGGGCTCGTTTCCACAATCGAATTTTCAAGTTCGACATGGTGTCGGGTGTCGCGAGCCCCGACCAACGTTACCAGCAATCCAAGCAACGCAGCACCCAGGGCGATCAGATAAGGTACCGGCCGCGGCCCATACGCTGCCGCAAGATATCCGGCCCCGAGAGCCGCCGCTGCCACCGCCAGGTAGCCGACACATTCATTCAACCCCATTGCCAAGCCGCGCTGTCGCGGCCCAGCTAGATCAATTTTCATGATCTGAGTGGTTGACCATGCAAGTCCCTGGTTGATGCCCAAGAACAGGTTAGCGAACACGATCCAACCCCACGATGGCGCCCACATAAGGAGGATCGGCACTGGAATACCAAATGCCCAAGCGACAAGGAGTATGCGTCTGTGTCCGATCCGCCCAGCAAGTTCGCCTGCCAGGAAATTTGCCCCGGCCTTGGCGAGGCCAAATGCGATCAGAAAGCTTATCGCAACGGTTGCGGACGTGAGCCCGAATTCCGCCTCGGCTAGAAGCGGAAGGACGGATCGTTCGACGCCAACCACTGCCCCGATGAACACAACAATGAGAAGCAGTAAAGCGATTTGCGATCGGTTCTCGCGCAGACCAAGGCGTACAGGCGGCATACGATTATCTCCTTCAATGTCGACCTGCCATTGCATTCAAGCACACAAGGGCCGGCCCTCGAAATTGACAAGATGGCTAGTCTCGAATTCCCTCGGGTAATGCGCCCTGGATGACTTCACCTTCCATCAGAACTGCCGCAGGTTTGACCTTCCAGATCTTATCGCGATCGATATCAAACAAGTTGTCGTTGAGTACGACAAGGTCCGCAAGCTTTCCTGTCTCGATTGAACCGATCTCGTTTTCCATGCGCAACTGGTAAGCGCCGTTCTGAGTGTATCCCGCGATCAACTGTTCGATGCTTAACTGCTCGTTCTCCGGCGGCCTGATTTCTTCATCTTGTTCCCGCCACTCACTCGGATATTGTCGAGTATGCCCAATCTGCATTCCGAAATAAGGATTTAGATAAGTTGGAAGTAGGTCACCGCCCCACCATTCGTCGCTTGAAAATGTAACGTCTATACCTAAATCAAAAAGCGTTTTCGGGCTGTACATATTTCCGTAGCGATCATCTCCAAGCGAGATTTTCAGAGGATCATTTTGATCTGCGGTAAACCACCACGGCGTATAATTGCAAATAACGCCCAGTTCTTTTATTCGCGGCAAATCGGCCGAGTCGATGAGCCCTAAATGGGCGATGGTGACCCTGGGGTAGAAATTATTTCTGGCGATGTCTTTTGCTTCCTCAACAGCATCCAGCACTCGTCTCACGGCCAGATCGCCCATTGTATGGACATGTATATCAAATTTTTCCTCACTGAGTTCCAGAAGCAGGTCTCGAAGTTCCTCAACAGTCAACATCGTATCGGCGGCATAACCTGGATCACCTGCAAAGGGTTTTAGCAATCCGCTCGAGTGATTTTGGTAAATGCCATCCATGAAAAGTTTGACCGTGTTGAATTGCAGCCGTTTGCCACCGTACTCTTCTCTGTATCGACGCATTTCGGAGACAGCCAATTTCGCTCTTTCGGGCGTGAATATTTGATAAGTACCTTCGTAACGAACGGGTAACTCTCCTTCTTTCTCCAACTTAGCCATAAAACTGTAGACCAGATCCTCAAAACCGAAATTGCCGGCGTCGTAAAGCGTTGTTATGCCAGCTTCACTCAATATTTGCAGGGCTGCCAGCATGTTCTGTTCATGTGAAGTCTTACGAGCACTATCATTGATGGGGAATTGCTCTGCAAAATGCTGCCAACCGGCTCCCTCTTTTACCCATCCCGTTAGTTCACCATTCCGGTCACGTACGTACGTGGCCACACCGGGTTTAGGATCAGGAGTGTTTTTATCAACGCCAAGAACCTCCAGTGCTTTGGAATTCAGCCAGCCGCTATGCCACCATTCGCTGACGAACCACACTGGACGGTCCGGGACAACAGCATCCAATATCCGCTTGTCTGGCCCCTGATTACCCTCTACATATAAGCCAACCGGCCAACAACAAAGCCGCAACCATTCATCGTTGGGATGCTCATCTGCGTATTTCTTAACGGCGGCTAACATTTCTTTTTCGCTTGTTTCTAGAATTTCACCGAAGTGCTCAACGTCTACGTAACCGGGATGAGCATGGGCATCCACCAGGCCAGGAATTACGAGTCGTCCTTTGAGGTCGACGGACTGTGTATTGTCAGACAGATACTTTGAGGCGCCCGTAGAATCGCCTACGTAGATAAATCGACCATTCTTAATGGCAACCGCTTCCGCCCAGGGTTGTTGTTCATTCGACGTAAAGATTTTTGCGCCGCTTAGAATCAGGTCGGCGCTCTCCTGTTGCTTTCTGTCCCCACAAGACATGCAGGATGTGATCAGAAATCCCGATAGTCCGACAAGCGCAGCGTATTTTTTCAGGTTCACGATTGTTTAATACAGTTTTGAGACTGACTAACGCGGCAGTCTAACGGTAGCCCATAGGGAATCCAACAGCCTTCACGGCGTACAATGGCTCACCTATCCCCAAACGCAGAAAGCCTCGTAGAAAAGAGGCTTTCTGGTCGGCTACATATGGATAGCTAAATCTCGGTAGCGGGGGCAGGATGGCCCTCGCGGCTAACGCCCGCTCAGTTGGTCTCGGCCCATTCCTGGTGCAGAAGGCCTCACCCATACGATGGAATTTCTTATCCTTTTGCGAAAAACCTGTTATTCGGGTAGCTTCGATTTATGTTCAGGATCTTTCCGAGTGGCTTGCAAATAATCTGTTTCGTCCCGTGGTTGCGTTCTGCCTGCCTGATTCTGGCCGTCGGATTTGGTGCGGCATTTCATCCCGCGCTTGCGAGCAGCGAACAAGAAACCGCCGAGGCTCAGCCGGCGACAGAGAGCACTGCCCCGAAAGATGCCGAAACACAGAAGTTCGAAGCTGAGTTGAGGCAGTTTGAACAGCGCGAGAAATCCGGGTTGGGGCAATACGAATTGCGAGAGAATGTAATCGCCAGTTTTGTTTACGCCTTCCAGATCAGCTCACCCGAGCAGCGCGCAGAGCTATGGCAGCAACTGGAAAACGACAAGGCCGAGGTCATCGAACAAAAACGCCAGCGAAAAGCTGACGGACTTGAGATGCAGTCGCAACCCCCGGGTGAGTACGATGCCGAGACATTGCGTTATAAGGCAGCCGTAGAAAAACTGGATTTACCAGCCGACCTCGTTGCAGACCTTGTTGAGATGTTCCAAGCCAATGACGCTACGTTCCGGAAAACACTTTGGGAGCGCGTCAAAGCAAGTCCTCTAAACCAGAATTGAACTGCATGAGCATTACTGTTTAACGAGTTCCACGCGCCGATTCTTCTTTCTGCCATCCTCAGTATCATTGGATGCAATCGGTGCTAGATAGCCGATGCCGGCAGAGCGCAGTCGGCTTGCATCGAATCCGTATTCGCCGGTCAAGGTCCGAATGACGGCTTCTGCGCGACGACCCCTCTTTGGACTTCCCCCATTATTGTGGGGGAAGTCCAAGCGGACATTCAGGGTGTCCATCAAAGTGGGGTAAGACCTTATAGCGGACATTGCGTCAAGTTATCAGGCAAGAAAATAGCCGACCCCGATGGGGCCGGCTATTTGTTTGGTAGCGGGGGCGTGATTTGTGCTGTTCCTACAGTCCCTCGCCTAATACGTCTCAAGTAACGTCAATCAACCACTTAGGCATGTCCCGAGGCCAATCGACCTCTCGGAAAAATGGCAACAAAATCAAGCCGGACGAATAAACGGGAGGGACAGCTGTTAAGTTGTCAGTATCCCCCGGCTGGCTGCTTCCGACAAGAAGCAGA
>SMVB01077743.1_pt1 | contig 36411 bp, 35 predicted proteins | sample 2456461 | NCBI WGS metagenome assembly SMVB01 (sample SAMN11095934, study PRJNA526329) | marine sediment metagenome | biome: Marine sediment; feature: Surficial sediment; material: Deep marine sediment; isolation source: Hadal surficial sediment | place: Pacific Ocean | collected 2014-05 | depth...
CCGCCAGTAGACAGACGGTCGTGGCCGTCAGCGCCAACTTCCACTGCTTGTTCATCGGATGCTCTCCTCGTTATCGAGCGCTACCAAACTTTTTTTAACGTCACGATAGGGTTTGATCCGACGCGGATCGTCAACCACCTGCCGGAACGTCACGATCCCCAGGCGCGGATCAATGCCGGTAATCGTCCCGTCGAAAACGGAATCACCTACCCGCAAAAAATAACCCTTGTTGTCCGAACCCGTGAACATCGCCAGGTCACCATCGGCATCGTCCCTGACGATGCCACCCAGGTTGATCTCGGCGATCAACATGCAATTGATGCCCTCGCGGCAATCGCCCTTTTTCCCGGGGTCGACCTCCATCAGGTTGCGGAACGGGTCGCGGCGGCCACCCGGGTCATAGCTGAAACGCTGCCCGGAGAGCAACGCTTCCTGTTGCTCCAGAATCTCATCGACCGCTTGGCTGCTCGGCGCGGTCGCTGCTGGTGCGTCGCTTCCCACGTTTCCCGTCTCTTGCGGGAACGCGGGTGCGGTCGCGGCCACCAACGCGGTCAACAGGGCCATCGAGGCCCACCAGCTGATGCGTCGTAGAGTCACTGGCTCACCTCCGCAGTCGCGCTTTCTTCGTCGTACACAAAAGTGGTCGCCGTAAAGCTCGCTTGAATCGTCTTACCGCGGTCGCGCTGCGTGAGCTTGGTGATCCGCAAGTTGTCCACGTTGATGATGCGCTGGTACTTGCTGACGCGGTCGAGGAACAATCCGAGATCGTGGTACGTCCCGGTGACGTTCATTTCGATCGGGAATTCCTTGTAGAACTCGACCGGGCGCAACCCGCCCGGCGAGAACGACTTCAGATCGAGGTTGGATTGATCGCCGAGGTTCTTGATCCAGCGCAGCAGATCGCCCGTCTCCCGACCCGTGGGCAGGATCTGTTGAACGTCGCCGAGCTTTTGTTTGAGGCTCTTGATCTCGCTCTCGAACTCAGGCAACCGCGCTTCGATGGCCTGGCCATCGGAGATCTCGCGTTGCTTCTCGGCCAGGTCTCCCTGCATCGTGTCGATCTCGGCCTGCATCGTCTTCAGGTTGGGGAAGACGAAGTAGGCGATCACCACGATGCCGAGGGCCAGCGCGGAGAAGACGAGAACCTGACCATAGAACGGTAGTTTTTCTAGCATCGTCCAGCTCCCCCGGTTAGCCTTGCTCGGCTTCGGCGAGTTCGTTGCGAATGCCCCCGAAACGGCAGGTCAGGCTGAACGACACGCCCTCGGACACCTCGAAGGTGCGCCCCAGGGTGACGTCCAGAAAATGACCGGAATCGCTCAGGTTGCCGTAGAAATTCGACACTGCGTTGTACGTCGTCGCCTTACCACTGACGCTGATCGCGTTGGAGGTCGACGTCATCGACTCGAGCCAAAGGAAATCGGGAAGATTCTTCGAGATCTGGTCGAGGATGTGCACCGGTGCGGTTTGCTGCTTCTTGAGGTTCGTGATCAGTTCGATCTTGCGCTCGAGCAACTCCTTCTGCCGCGTGTACTCGTCGCGCTTGCGACGCACGTCCGCGAGCCGCTCGAGCTCAGTGTCGGCCACTTCGATGTCGTTCCTCAACTGCGCCGTCTTGCCGTTGAGCGACCACCACCAACCCCCGCTGATCAGCACGCCGACCACGATGAGGCCCATCAACAGCAGGTTCTGGCCGCTACCCATACCTTCCGTCTGAATCGCGGAAGGCGAGGACTTGACTTTGGTGCGCCCTTTCTCGGCCAATAAGTTAATCTTGATCATCGGCTCAATCTCCAGGTTTACGAAGAGCCAAACCCACCGCCACCGAGGCGGTCGGCATCATTTCGTTGATTAGTTCCGCAGTGGCCTCTTTGCTCGCCGGCGGAATCTTGCGGAACGGGTTGAACAATTCGACCTGCGTCCCCAGCCGTTCGGCCAGCGACTCTTTCATGTGCACGACCTGGGCCGTTCCGCCGGTCAGGTACAGGCGGTCGAGCGGCCGGTCGGTTGCCGAGATCTGTTTGAAGAAGTCGAGCGTCTTCTGGATCTCGGTCCCGATGTCTTCGGTCACCGCGGAGAGCGTCGGTTGCACCCGTTCGTACGGGATGCCGTCGATTTCCTCGCCGCGCTTGAGTTGCTCCGCCTGGTCGGCGGACAGGTTGAGTTCTTTTTGTATGGCATCCGTGTACTTGTTGCCGCCGATGTTGATGTCCCTCCAGTAGACGGACGAACCCCCGTGGAGCACCGAGATCGACGACACCGCCGAACCGATGTCGACGAGCGCGACAACCTGATCCGGCTCAAAATCGTAGTTCGCCTCGAAGGCGTTTTGCATCGCGAACGAAGCGATGTCGACGGCCTGCGGGTTCAACCCCGCCTGGTTCACGACCCCGACGTAGTCATTGATCTTGTCGCGCTTGGCCGCGGCCAGCAACACATCCATGTTGCCTTCGCCGGACAGGCTCGAACCTTCGAGGATCTGGTAGTCGAGGTTCACGTCGTCAATATCGAAGGGGATGTACTGCTCGGCCTCCCAGTGGATCGATTCGGCCAATTCGGCGTCGCTCATCACGGGCAGCGAAATGCGCTTGACGATCACATGATGGCCGCAGAGCGCGGTGGCCACGGGCGTCGAGGTTTTGATCTTGCAGCGCTGGAACAGACGCTGGATTGTCTCGGTTACCAATTGGGCATCCATGATTTGTCCATCAACGATCGCCTCGGAGGAAAGCGGCTCCCACCCGAGCCGCAGCAGCTCGTAGCCCCGGCCTTTGCCCTGTTCCTTGAGTTCCACCACCTTGATGGACGAATCCCCAATGTCTAGACCCACAAGATTTCGGCTGCGTCCGAACACGGTCAGCACCTCGCCGGGCCAACAAAAAGCCCGTGAATGCCCCCGTTTTACCGGGGAACCAAGCTATGCCATCGCCGGATGGAGAGTCAAGGAAAAACAACCTCAGCTCTTTTCTCCGGTGGCCTCCCTTTCCTGTGAGGAATTTTACCGCCTCATGAGGGCGTAGGATTTCCTCGCCTTCCAGGTTGTCGGGATCTTCCGGCCCCAACGTGGTGCAAATATAAATGCCGAATCGCGAATATCAACTGCTAGGCCTATGAAAATTTGGGCGACGGCGTGCCTTGACAGCCCCGGGGGGCTCTTCTACGATGCCCGCTCTTCGACGGACGGGGTTTTTACCGTCATTGGGCCGTTTCAGGGGATGGTCGGCGACATGGCTAGAGTTTGTGAAATCTGTGGCAAAAAGACTCTTTTCGGCCACAACGTGTCCCACGCCCACAACGTGAGCAATCGCCCCTGGCACCCGAATCTGCAGCGGGTGCGCGTGGCGGTGCCGGGCGGCGGGACGAAGCGGATACGCCTGTGTACGCGCTGCCTGCGCACGGGCAAGGTCAACAAAGCCGTCAGTTAACCCAATCGCACGACCGCGTCCATCTCCACCTCGGCCCCCTTGGGCAACCGGGACACCTCGACACACACGCGGGCGGGCGGTGAGCCCGTGAAATACTCGGCGTAGATTGAGTTCACGGTCTCGAACCCGCCCAGATCGGTCAGGTAAATCGTGACCCGCACCGCCTGGTCCAGGCTCGCGCCCGCAGCCTCGACCACGGCTTTTAAATTGTCCAGCACTCGGCGGGTCGCCGCGTCGATGTTCCCGGTGACCAACTCCCCGCTGGCCGGGTCGAGCGGGATTTGCCCCGAAACCCACAACCAACCGTCGACGGCCACCGCCTGCGAGTACGGGCCCACCGCGGCGGGAGCGGCGTCCGTCCGGATCACTTGTTTCATTCCCAACCCCTCCAAATCGGTCACCGGCCGGCATCCATGATCAGCCGTCGCCGGGCGATCTAGGACAGCACCCGTTCGACGCCCCGAACGCCGGGAAGTTTCTTGATGCGGCTGATCACACGATCCATCTGTTTGCGGTCGGCCACGCTCACGATCATGTGGATCCTGGCATCCTCGGTATCGAAGGTGACGGCCTCGACGTTCTTGATGTTCGTCTTGAGTTCGGACACCACCGAGACGATCTTTGCCAGCAGCCCCTGCCGGTCCTCCACGTCGAGCGCCAGCTTGACGTCGAACAGCGAACTGCCGTCGACTTCCGAACTCCACTCCACGTCGATCTTGCGCTCTGAATCGAACATCAACTGTGTCACGTTGGGGCAATCGACGGAGTGGACCGAAACGCCCTTCCCTCGCGTGATGTAGCCGACGATTTCCTCGCCGCGCACAGGATGACAGCAGTGCGCCAATCGGACCATCATCTCGTCCATCCCGTGGACCTGGATGCCGCGGTCGCCCCGGCCGAGGGCGCGACGGACGACACGTGTGACGACGCCCTCGGGCTTGACCGCCAGATCCTCCTCGGGTATCAGCGCCGCAACGAGCGATTTTGGCGTAAACTTTCCGTAACCGACCCCCGCGTAGAAATCATCGAGCGTCGACATGCCGAGTTTCTTGAGCGCCTCATCCAGCCGGTCGTCGCCCTTGAAACTCTTGATCGAGAGTTTGTATTTACGGAACTCCTTGTCGCTCAGTTCCTTCCCGATGGCAACCGAGCTTTTTCGCTCGTTGGCGTTGAGCCAAGCGCGGATCTTGCTGCGGGCGCGTGACGTGCGGGCGATGGACAACCAGTCCCGGCTGGGGTGCCGATTCGGCTGGGTCAGGATCTCGACGATGTCGCCGTTTTGCATGGTGTAAGCCAGCGGCACGATCTTGCCGTTGACCTTGGCCCCCGAGGTGTGATGACCGACCTCGGTGTGCACCGCGTAGGCGAAGTCGATCGGTGTCGCGCCGTTGCGAAACGGCATGACCTTCCCCTTCGGCGTGAACGCGTAGACCTCGTCCGGGAATAGATCGACTTTCACCAGTTCGAGGAAATCCCCGGCATCGTCCATCTCGCTCTGCCACTCCATGAGCTGGCGGAGCCAGGCCATCTTTTCCATGTCCTGGCCTGATGCAGCGGCATCCCCCTCCTTGTAGTGCCAGTGTGCGGCGATCCCCTCCTCGGCGACGACGTGCATTTCCTCGGTGCGGATCTGGACCTCGAACGGCTGCCCTCGCTCGGTCATCACGGATGTGTGCAACGACTGGTACATGTTGGCCTTGGGGATCGCGATGTAGTCCTTGATGCGCCCCGGCACCGGACGCCAGATGGAGTGCACGATTCCCATCGCGCCGTAACAATCCTTGACGGAGTCGGCGATGATGCGGAACGCAACGTAATCGTAGACCTGATCGACACCGATCTTCTGAGCCTTCATCTTCTGGTAGATCGACGAGTAGGACTTGACCCGCCCCGTGATCTTGGACTGGATGTCCGCTTCCTTCATCGCACGCGCCAAGCGCTCGGAGATTTCCTCGATGAAACTGTCGCGGACCTTGCGCCGCGACTCGAACGCGCGGGTCAGACTTTGGTGCGCCTCGGTTTCGAGATACCGGAATGCCAGGTCGTCCAGCTCGGCCTTGAAACGGCCGATGCCCAGGCGGTTGGCCAGCGGGGCGTAGATCTCCTGGGTCTCGCGAGCGATCCGCAACTGCTTCTCGGGGTTGAGGTATTCGAGCGTGCGCATGTTGTGCAGGCGGTCGCATAGCTTGACCAGGATCACCCGGATATCGTCGACCATGGCCAGGATCATGCGCCGTAGGTTTTCGGCCTGCGCCACATGCTCGCTGGCGAATTTGATCCTCGAGATCTTCGTCACGCCCGCGACGATGTGCGCCACGTCGGCGCCGAACATCTCCTCGACGCGCTCGATCGTCGTCAGCGTGTCCTCGACAACATCGTGCAGCAGGCCCGAGGCGATGCTGGCGATGTCCAAGTTGAGCTCGGCCAGCAGGTAGGCGACTTCGAGGCAGTGGATCAGGTACGGCTCCCCGGAACGCCGTTTCTGATGACGGTGCTCGTGGGCCGAAAAGGCATAGGCGCGGCGCAACAGGTCGAGGTCCGCGCTGGGGTTGCTTCGCTCGACCCGCTCGACGATGTCCTCGAAGCGGCGGACCATGATGCGTAAGCCTCCCCGGACGGGAATCAACCCCGCCGTTCCAGGGAGATTATACGCTCAAAATAGGGCTAACCGGCGCTGCCCCGGACCGGAATCTTGGTCGCGGTTCTACCCTGGCGTTTGGACACGAACTCGCTCCACAGCACCAGGAACGGGCTGGCGATGTAGATCGACGAGTACGTTCCGACGACCACGCCGATCGTCAGCACGAAGGCGAACGGTTTGAGCGCCGGGCCGCCGAAGACCCACAGCGACAGCACCACAATCCAGGTCAGGCCCGAGGTGATCAAGGTGCGACTCAGCGTCTGGTTGATCGAACGGTTGATCGTGGTTTCGACGGATTCGACCCCGCGGTTCCGCAAATTCTCGCGGATGCGGTCGAAGACGACCACGGTGTCGTTAACCGAATAGCCGACGAGGGTCAGGAAGGCGGCCACCACCGGCAAGCTCATCTCTTGCTTGAACAGCGCGAATAAGCCCAACGTGATCAGCGTGTCGTGCGTCAGGGCGACGACCGCTGCGAAGCCCCACTGAAGCTGGAAGCGGATCCAGATGTAGAGCAACATCCCGATCAACGAACCGACGACCGCCGCGATGGTTTTCTTGATCAGTTCCCGCCCCACTGCCGGCCCGACGTAGGATCGCTTGCGCAACGAGAGCGGACCGACCGTCATGTCGCTTTGCAGCAGGCTCAGCGCCTGGTCCGTCATCCCGGGTACCGAGCGCAGGTCCTCGAACGACGAGAAGATCGCGATGTCCTTGCGCCGTTCGAGGATCGCGTCGGCCAGCGACTGGCCCTGATCGGTTCCGCCAGCCAAGCCGCCGAGTTTGGCGGCCAGCATGGCAGCATCCACGATATTGAGGTCGTTCGACTCGACTTCGCTGCGCCCGATGCTCGAACTGAGCGCGGCGAGCGCATCGGCGCCCTGTTTTTCGTCGGCTTCCGTACTCCCCGCCGAGGGCAAGCGAATCACGACCTCGAAGTCGGCCGGATCACCTATCGTAGTGACCTGCTGGCCGGACAAACCGGCCGCGGTCAGGTCCGCCCGGATCTTGCCGACATCCGGCTGCTCGGCGAATTTGACCTGCAGTTGAGTCCCGCCGGTGAACTCGATCCCCTTATTCAGGCCAACAGCGAGCAGGATGCCGATCGACGCGAGGACCAACACGAGCGAGACGGACAGCAACACCTTGCGGCGCCCCATGAAGTCGATATTCGGGTTCTTGATGATGCGGAACAAGACAGACCTCTCAGATGCTCAGCGTTTCGGCGCCGCGGCGGGCACGCAAGACCAGTTCGAAGAGTTGCCTCGAAATGAACACCGCCGTGAACATCGACGCCAGCAATCCGATCGTCAGCGTGACGGCGAAGCCCTTGACCGGACCCGTGCCGTAGGAAAACAAGAAGAACGCCGCCACCAGGGTCGTGACGTTGCAGTCCAGGATCGTGGAGAAAGCCTTGCTGAAGCCCTGCTCGACCGCGGAGGCGACCGTCTTACCCTGTTCCAACTCCTCGCGGATACGCTCAAAAATCAACACGTTGCTGTCGACCGCCATGCCGATCGTCAGGATCAAGCCGGCGATACCAGGCAGCGTCAGCGTCGCGCGGGCGCCGGAAAAGAGCCACGGCAGCGCGGCGAGGACGCCAAAGACGAACAGGATGTTGAGCCCCAGTGCGACGACCGCGTTGACCCCGGCAAGGCGGTAGTACACGAGCATGAACAGCATCACTCCGAGGAAGCTCGCCAGCATCGCGGTCACCCCGGCCTCGACGGAATCGCGACCCAACGACGGGCCCACGGCCCACTCTTCCTCGACACTGATGTCCGCGGGGATGGCGCCGGTGCGCAGCTGGAGTACGAGGTCGTCGGCGCTTTGAATGGTGAAATTTCCGCTGATGATGCCCGAGCCGCGGATCACCGATTGAATGACCGGCGTGGAGATCACCTCGCCGTCCAGCAAGATGACCATGATCTTGCCGATGTTGGCCTGCGTGGCGGCTTCAAAGCGCCTGGCCGCGTCGGGGTTGAGGTCGAATGCCACGACGGGATCCTGCCACTCGTTCACATTGCGATAGGCGTTTCGCAGATCGCTGCCGGCCACGGTGGAGACCCGTTTGAGCGGCCACCACACCGTCACCGGAGTGCCGTCAGGCCCGGTCAACAGCTCGGGAAACAACTCGGTGTCGTCGGGGATCGTCCCATCGAACAACGCCGCCACGGCCTCCCGGCTTGTCGGCGGCTGGTAGTCACTCGAGCCCGGCGGGTAGGTCATCTGTTTCCATTCGAGTCTGGCCGGCTTTTTCAGCAGACCGCGTACCCGCTCGGGGTCCTGCACGCCGGGAAGCTGCACCAGGATCTGATCGCCGTTACGCCCCTGCTCGGCGACCACCGGCTCCGACACGCCGAGCGCGTCGATGCGGTTGCGCAACGTGTCGAGCGAACCGGTCATTGCGCTGCGTTCGATCTGGGCCCTGTCACGGGCCGGGATCGTGAAACGCCAGGTGCCGGGCGAGACTTTCCGAATGTCCCAGCGCCCGACATAGTCGTCGATCACCTGGCGAACTTCCGTTTCCTGCGCGGGATCGGTCCCGCGAAGCTCGATCGTCCCCGCCGCGTAATCGGGGACCGGGGAACCGGCGAGATTCTTGTCTCCCAGCGCGTTGCCCAGCAGCGTCACGCGGTTGTCCATCTCGTACTTGACCGCTGACTCCGTATCGACCTTCAGCAGGATGTGCAAGCCGCCCTGAAGGTCGAGCCCGAGGTTGATCTTGTCTTCGGGCGGGTAACTCGCGAAGATCGAGGCGGCGATCACTACACCGATGAACACGAATTTCCAGAGGAGTGCTTTGCTGGTCATGGTCCGTGAGTCCTCGTGCCGGTCAGTCCGGGGGGCTTTGCAACGCCTCGATCGCGAATTTGGAAATGTCGATCTTAACCTGGTCGGCAATGCGTAACTGGATGACGGTGTCGGTCACGCCGACGACCGTCCCGTGGATCCCCCCGTTGGTGATCACCTTGTCGCCGGCCTTGAGGCTGTTGCGCATCTCCGTTTGGCCTTTTTGTTTCTTCCGCGCCGGCGCGATCAACAGGAAGTAGAACACGGCGAACATGGCGATGAGCGGGACGAAGTTCATCAAACCCAGCCCCTTTTCTCCCGCGGGCTGCGACATGGCAAGCAAATGGATCAACACGAGGATGGCACTCCCTCGGGGCGTTATTCCCCAAAAACAAAAGATGGATTGTTACCGATGGACTGGAAGCCGTCAAGGACACCCGCTGACCGGCCCGATCAGGCTGAGTTGACGCCCGGCGGCCACACCCTCGCGGCGATACGAGAAGAAGAGGTCGGCTTCGCAGGCCGTACACCACGGGGCCCGATGGATCGATTCCTCGGGGATCCCGGCGTCGAGCAACTGCTGCCCGTTCGCCGCGCCCAAATCGAGCCTGACCTGCCCAGGCTCGCACTTCGCGATCGTCTCGACCGCGACGCCCGAAGCGTCCGCGACCGCTGCGGCCACCTCCGGTGAGACCGGGTAGCAACAGGGACCGATCGACGGACCGACGGCGGCGACCAGCGCGGCGGGGGCACAGCCCTGTTCCTCGAGCACGCGAACCGCGCGCCGGGCGATGCTTTGCGCCGTCCCGCGCCAGCCCGCATGCACCGCGGCAACGAATGAACCGTCAAGCGCGGCCAGCAGGATCGGAACGCAGTCCGCCGTACGAACGGCCAGGAACCGCCCGGGGATCCGTTCGATGCGATCCCAGACACCGTCGGCCGCGACGCCCGCCGGACCGATCTCGCCGGCGCGCACGATCCTGGCACCATGGACCTGGTGGAGCAAGCGCTCCGGCCCCGGCCCGCACGAACTCAGGCGCGCCAGGCGCTCGCGTGACAGGGTGTGCGTCGGATCGCTGGAACCGGCCGGGCCGGCGTCATGAGAACGCAGACCGAAGGCATGGGCGACTCCGTCGAGCTTCAGTGCGTTGCAACCGGCGAACGCCCCGGAGGCCTGTCTCTCGATGAACCAAAGGTCGGTCAAGATCGAGCGCTTACAGTGCCTCGGCCAAGTTCTTCATCTGCTCCGCGTCGGGCGCGTCGGGTGCGTGTTGAACGTACGCCAGCAGCTCCTTCTTGGCGCCGCCGTGGTCCCCGGTGCCGAGCAGGGCGAAAGCCAATTGCTTGTGCGCTTCGGCGTAGTCCGCCTTCAGCCGGATCGCCTTGCGAAAGGCGTCGATCGCCTTGCGGCTCTGTTCGTCCGTGCGTGAGGCGCGGTTCATGATCAATGCACCGATGTTGAAGAACACCCTGTGCGCACCCTCCGGGTCCAGTTCGCCCACGCGCTCGTAGGCCGCTTCGGACTTGGCCGACTTCCCGATCCCGGCATAGAGGTCGCCGAGTCGAGCCCAGACATCCGCCTTACCCGCATCGATCTCGACGATTTGCTCGTAGGCGGCGATGGCGGACTCGGGATCGCCCTGCTGATCGGCGACGTAGCCCATTTGCTCCAACACGTTGAGGTTCTGCGGCGCGATCACGCGAGCCTCCTCGAGCACGGTCTTCGCTGCCTCGAGGTCGCCGCGCGCGACGTGCGCGCTGTAGAGCACCATCCTCGGACCGACCGCTTGCGGGGCCAGATCGACCGCCTCAGCCGCCTGCATAAGAGCGTCCTCGTGGCGGTCCAACTGATAGAGCACTTTGGCGAACGTCTCACGACGTTCCAGGTCGTCGGGCTTCTTCTCGATGGCCTTCTCGAAGAACGGGACCGCGTCGGCCAGATCGCCGTCTGCGGCGAGTGCCAGCGCTTCGTCCCACGCGTCCTTCTGCGGCTGCGTCGCACCTTTGCTTCCGGCTGCCTTCGCGGCGACCGCAGCGGACTCCGCCTGAGCGGCACTCAGGACATCCGCCGCGGGCGCCAACGTGATCTTGACTTCGCCCTTGCCCAACGGACGGATGTAGATGTCGGGAAGGTTCTGCCCGTACTTGATCTGCTTCGTGATCGGATCGCCCAGCAGTACCCTGTTGACCGTGCGGCTCTCGAGGAACACCGTAACGGGCAGGAAACCCTCGGCTTCGATGGCGATGTGGAAATCGTCCCCTTTATCGGAGAACAGGGTCACGAAGAAGCGCCCCTTCTTGTTCGTCTTCGTGGTCACGGGCTGCTTGTTGGCCGAGTCGGCGGGCGTGAACGTGATCACCGCACCCTGAACGGGGTTGCCGTCGCGATCAACCACCAGCCCCAGGGCCTCGCGGGAACCGCTCGTCGCCTGGACCGGAAACGTCGTTGCGACGAGCAGGAGCACGATCGAGACCGTGAATCCGACAAGATCTATCTTTCGGGTTTCGAGATTCATCGGCTGTCGTCCTTCGTGAACTGGGAATACCCACTGCGACTGTCTAAGGATATCGGAAAAACGGTTCCCGGGGGAACACGTAGCTATAATCGTTTTTTTAGCGCTCCCGCGAAAGGACCCGATGCCTCGAACCGATCCACGGCCGGTCGCCGATTCGTTCGTCGAGATGACTGAAATCGTGTTGCCCGAGGACGCCAACTCGCACGGGTCGATCTTCGGCGGCCGGGTCCTCGCGTTGATCGACAAGTGCGCCGCGATCGTGGCCATGCGCCACGCGCACTCTCTCGTCCTGACGGCGAGTGTGGATTCCGTCGCGTTTTTGAACGCCGTGAGGATCGGACACGTCTTGATCCTCAAGGGGCGGCTCAACGCGGTGTTCGGTTCGTCGATGGAGACCGAAGTGCAGGTGTTCTCGGAGGACCCGCTGACCGCGGAACGCCACATCACGACGCGGGCGTTCGTGACGATGGTGGCCGTCGACTCGGACGGCAAGCCGCACGCGGCTCCGCCACTAGCCGCGGCCGACGAGACCGATCGCAAGCGCGCGGCCAGGGCGGCCGAGCGACGCAGGTCCCGCCTCGCGCTACGCGACGCTTCCCGGGAGGACTAGCGTCCTAGACAGGAGTTCGCTGACCCTCGCTTGCCGCGGCGGCGAGGATCGGATTGACGCGGCGGCCGTTCCACTCGACCAGCAGGTCTTCGCGCACGACGCGCAACTCCTCTGCCTGGTCGCCAAACAATCCGCGTAGCGCCTCCCCGGGGCGCACCGAAGCTCCATCGTGGTGGATCGCCAGCGTGAACCGTAAGGCGCTCTCGTCGATCGTCTCCACCGTTTCCAGTTCGCGGCTCAGATCGAAAGTCTTGACCTTCCCGTTTTTGCCCAAACGCTCGACCGTGATCGGAACGGAGGACTTCCACCGTTTGACGCCGCGCTCGAGGTCCGCGGGATCGACGCGGTTCACGCGGTAACGCGCCGCGCGGATCGTGTCTCCGAGTTTGGGCGCGCCACGATGCAACGATCGGATCGTCACGAAGTTCAACCCTGACGGCAGCATCGCTTGAACGCGCCGGCGCAGTTCCTCCGGATCGATGCGTTCCCAGGCCTCGAAGTCCATGTACTCCGCTTCCGATGTCAGACCCACGGAAAGCGCCGGACCGAAGGAGACTTTAGGCCTCGGGTTGAACCCCTGGCTGTACACGAGGGGCACGCGGGCACGGCGCAACGCACGCAACAGCATACGCACCAGGTCGAGATGCCCGAGGAACCGAAGCCTCCCGCTCTTCTCGAACCGTGCCCGGTAGCGGTAGCTTGGACGGTCTTCGTCATGCGGCCGTTTTGCCTCGACTTCGCGCGGCGGCGGCGCCAGGTCGCCACAGGCCGCGCGGCGCGGACCGGGCGCGGCCGAGGTCGACAACATCGGCAAGTCGGAGTCGAACGGACGGCCGGTCGTCTCGGCGACGATTCCCTTGACGCAATCCCGTGCGAACGGCGCGCAACCGTGACAATCCTTCGGCCCGCAAACGGACAACGTTGCTTCTTCGAGCGCGCGTTTGAGTTCGATTGCCAGCCACTTGCGGTTGACCCTGGAGTCCACGACCTGCCAGGGCAACCGGCCTTTCGGATCGAGATCCGCGTAGGCGTAAAAATCGGGGTCGATCCCCAGCTCCTCGAAGGCCCTCTTCCATGCGCCGAAGTTGAAGTGCTCGCCCCAGCCGTCGAAGCGCGCGCCGTTGCGCCACGCACGTTCGAGCACGTCGCACAGGGCGCGATCACCGCGCGAAAACACACCTTCGAGGTAGCTCGTCTCGCATTCGTGGTGCTTGAATCGCACGCCGCGTCTGACGCGCCCGGCGATGCGCTCCTGCTTGCGGTAGAGGTTCTCGATGCGATCCATCCCGACCCACTGGAACGGCGTCTCCGGTTTGGGGATGAACGACGACGCGGACAACGTCACGTACGGGCGCCGGGTCTTGCCGCGGACCTGTTTTCCGATCTCGGCGATCTTGTGCGCCAGATCGACGAGCCCGTCGATATCCGCATCCGTCTCGGTCGGCAGCCCGATCATGAAGTACAGTTTGACGTGATCCCAACCCGCTTCAAAAGCCAGGCGGCACGCCGTAAGGATCTGCTCCTCGTCAAGATTCTTGTTGATCACGTTGCGCATCCGCTGTGTCCCGGCTTCGGGGGCGATCGTAAATCCGGACTTGCGCACGCGGCGGACTTGGTTCGCGAGTTCCGGGGTGATCGTCGAGGCGTGCATACTGGACAGCGAGATCGAGACCTTCTCGGGCTCGAAGCGGTCCATCAGATCGACCATGACGGGGTGAATCGAGCCGTACTCGCCGGTGTTCAGTGACGATAGCGAAAACTGGTCGTAGCCGGTCGCGCGTATGGACCGGATGACTGTGTCCCGTATCTGGTTGGGATCTCGTTCGCGCGTCGGCCGGTAAATGTACCCGGCCTGACAGAAACGGCACCCGACCGGGCAGCCGCGCATGATCTCGACCGAAACACGATCGTGGACGATCTCGCCGTGCGGCACGATGATGCGGTCGGGAAACGGATATTCATCGAGGTCCATCAGGATGCGGCGCCGAACGGGATACGGGGCATCCTTGGTCTCGACCGGAATGAGCAAGCCGCTGGCCTCGTCTTTCTCGACGTCGTAGAGCTCCGGTGCGTAGATCCCTTCGATCCTTGCGGCCTCGCGGATCCGCGTCTCGCGTGGCGCACCGTCCGCCTTGAGCTTCTTGAGCAAATCGAGAAACTCGGGGATCATCTCCTCGCCGTCGCCGACGAAGACCAGATCGACGAAATCGGCGAGCGGCTCGACGTTGAACACGACGGGGCCTCCGACCACGACCAACGGGTCATCGTCGCCACGATCCACCGAACGCAGCGGGATGCCGCCGAGGTCGAGCATCTCCAGCACGTTGGTGAACGTCATCTCGTATTGCAGCGAGAACCCGACGACATCGAACCGGTTGAGCGGGCGCCCGGTCTCGAGACTGGACAACGGGAACCCGTGATCGCGCAATTCCTGCGCCATGTCCGGCCATGGACAGAACACGCGCTCGGCAGCCGTGTCGTCCCGATCGTTCAACAGCGAGTAGAGGATGCGATACCCCAGGTGGGACATGCCGATCTCGTAGACGTCGGGGAAGCCCAGCGCAAAGGTGAGATCGACCGTCGTGGGATCTTTCAGGACCTCGTTCCACTCGCCGCCGATGTAGCGTGACGGTTTGAGGACACGGGTCAGGATCCCGTTCCAAACGGGATCGTCGAAACGCTCCTGCGGTCGAGACATGAGTACCCCTCAAGGCGCCTAAAACCTTTGGATACTAACAGATCAACCGCCTGTACCTAATTGACGAACCGGCGCGAATGGACGTTCACGACCAGGCCGATGCCGCAGAGTGCAGCGATCAGGGCGGATCCGCCGTAGGACATGAAGGGCAAAGGCACACCGATGGTCGGCAGTCGGCCGAGAACGACGCCGACGTTGATCACCATCTGCCCCGTGATCCAGGCTCCGATCAGCAGGCAGACGTAAGTGCCCAACCTGTCCTGCGCCGAACGCGCGGCGGCAACCCCCCTGCGGAACAGGTAATAGAACAACCCGAGGATCGCCAGCACACCGGTAAACCCGAACTCCTCTGCGAACACCGCCATCACGAAATCCGTGTGCTGCGCAGGCAGGAAGTTGAGTTGGTTCTGCGTTCCCTTGAATAGCCCCTTTCCGGTGATCCCTCCCGAGCCGATCGCGATCTTGGACTGGCGCGACTGGTAGCCGACACCGCTGGGATCTCTCCCCGGATCGAGCACGGTCAGGATCCGCTCCTTTTGATAGTCCTTGAGCTGGGGCCATGCAACGGGCACGAGGAGCATCGCGATCAGGACGGCCATGGCGATCCATTTCCACCGAACACCACCGATGATCAACGCGGCGAGAACGATCGGCACGAACGTCAGCGCGGTTCCCATGTCGGGTTGGACGGCGATCAGGACGACCGGGACGCCGGCGAGCACGCCCATCTCGATCAACTGCCGCAACCCGAGCGTGCCGCGAACACGGCGTGCGAGGTAGACCGCGAGGACCAGGCAGGTTGTCAACTTGGCCAGTTCCGAGGGTTGCCCCAGACGGACGGAACCGAGCACCAACCAACTGCGGTTTCCCCCGACGCTGTGTCCGAAGAACAGCACCACGACCAGGAGCAACATCACGACCCCGTGCAGGGCGAACGAGACCTCGGCCCAGACACGGTAGTCGATCATCACGGTCACCGTCGCGGCGATCACGGCGATCGCGAGGAAAACCAACTGGCTGCGCCAGATGCCGGCCTGCCAGTTCCCGGCCGTGGCCGAGGCGATCGAGAAGAGCCCGATCACGATCAGCGCGCCCGTGGCGGCGATCGTCGGCCAATCGAGGCTATCGAGGAGTCGGGAGCGACGCACGCCGTACTCCTGTTCCCGTGTCGGTGGTCTCGCGGAAGTAGACCTCGAGAACCTTGCGGGCAATCGGCGCCGCCATGCTGCCGCCGTGACCCCCGTGCTCGACGATGATCGCGAACGCGATGGTGGGGTTTTCCGCCGGGGCGTAGCCGACAAACCAGGCGTGGTCGCGGATGGCCTTGGGCAGGTCGGCGGAATCGACTCCGGCCGATCCCGCGGTGAGTTGCGCTGTCCCGGTCTTGCCCGCGACCGAGAACGCACCCAGCGTCGCCGCACGCCCGGTACCCTCGTCGACGGCCTGCTTGAGCGCCTCGCGCACAATGCGCAGCGTCTTCTCCGAGACCGCGAGCGGCTTCACCGGCGGCAGCGGGCCGTCGACCAGACGCGGCGGGATCGGTGCCGTCCCGCGCGCGACCGTGGCCATCATCGTGGCCATCTGCGCGGGCGTGACGGCGACGTAACCCTGACCGATCGAAACGGAGATCGTGTCGCCCGGGTACCAGATCTCGTGCAACTCCCTGCGCTTCCACTCGCGCGACGGGAGGATCCCGGCCTCTTCGCCGGGAATGTCGATCCCGGTGGGCCGGCCGAGCCCTAAGATCTTACCGTACTCGTGGATCTTGTCGATACCGAGTTTCTGGCCGAGGTCATAGAAGTACACGTTGCACGATTGAGCGAGCGCCTTGCGCATGTCGACCCAGCCGTGCCCGCCGCGTTTCCAGCACAGGCGCCGTCGCTTGTAGTACGACTTACCCCCGTTACAGAAAACGCGATGCGAAGGATCCACCGTCCCAGTCTCGAGACCGGCCACGGCCAACACGACCTTGAAGGTCGATCCCGGCGCGTAGAAGCTCGCGATCGCTCTGTTGTGGAGCGGACGACGAGGGTCTTCGATGATCGATTTCCAGGTCTCCGTGGTGAAACCGTCAGCGAACAGGTTGGGATCGAACGACGGCCGACTCACAAGCGCCAGCACGCCGCCCGTTTCCACGTCGAGGAAGATCGCGCCGCCGGCCTCCTCCCCGAATCCTTCGTACAGCGTACGCTGCATTTCCAGATCCAGCGTGACATGCAGCGATCGACCGTGGTTGGGTTCCGTCTCGATGCGCGCCGTACCGATCTGGCGGCCCAGCGAGTTGACGGACACCAATTCCCAGCCTCGATCGCCGCGCAGCCAGCCGTCGCGCGTGCGCTCGATCCCGGACTTGCCGACGATATCGCCGGTCAGGAGTTCATCGGACCCAGAGAGTTCGCTTTCGTTGACCTGGGCGACGTACCCGATCGCGTGGGCGATCATCTGGCCCTCCGGATAGTGGCGGCGCGCCGTTTCGCGAACGCTCACCGACGGGAACAGTTCGCGCCGCGCTTCGATGTGCGCTAGTTCGACCAGGCTGACGTCTTCCTCGAGTTGGAATTGCTCGAACAGCGGCCGGCCTCGCATCCCTTTCAGACGCTGCTTCAGTTGCTCCAGCGGGATCGACAGGATCGGCGCCAGACGCTCCAATTGGGCTCCGAGGTCGCGACCGTCTTCGCGAGTCATCCAGAGGGTCAGGGAGGGCCGCGTGGAGGCCACGACACGATCCGAACGATCGTAGATCACGCCACGCGTCGGAAAGACCTCGACGCGGCGCATCCGATTGTTCTCGGCCAGGAGCGCGTACTCCTCGCCGTGGACACCCTGTAAGTACCAGAAATTCAGGACGAACCCCGCGAGCACCACTGCGTAGGCGACGTGGATCGTCAGGATCCGCCGCTCCAGGCGCCGGCCAATCAGGTAATCCTTCAGTTCCCAGCGTTCTCGATAGTCCATCAGTGAAACCGCCCCCGGTCGCGTGCACCGCGAAAACGGTCAATCAAACCGAACACGAGGACCGCCAGAGCGCCCGTGCATGCCGCCCGGACAAGCATCTCGATCCACCCCGCTCCCTGAGCCAGGTCGAGCATGCGGCGCAGCCCGGCGTCCAGGATCCCTTCGGCAAGGACGAGCGCGAAGCCCGCCGCAAACCATCCGGCGAAATGATTCAGGTCGAAGCGGCTGCCCACACCCCCCAGGGCCCAACCGAGCAGCGTGCGTTTGAATCCGGTGATGCCGAACACCCCGATGCGGAACCAAGCGTCGTGGATGAGACCCACCGTGCAACCGACCAGCATCGCGGAGCGTTGAGTTCCACGAATCCCGTACCAGAGGACCGGCAGCAAGGTCAAGTCGACGTAGCGGTCGAACCCGCCGGAAAGCTTCCCGAGGGCTGTCTGGAGAAAGACCGCCACAGCGATGGCCAGCAGAAAATTCAGCGCCTTCACGGGCGGGGCTCCCTCAGACCGGGAGGCAACAACCACTCACCGCCCTCGGGCTCCAGAAGCACCAGCACTTCCTCGACGGCGCGGTAGTCGATCTCGGGGACCAGTTCGATCTCGCGGCTTCCGTTAGGCTTCTCCTCGATCGAACTCACCCGGCCGATCCCGAAGCCACGCGGGAAGATCCCCACTGCCCCCGACGCGACCGTGCGATCGCCGTGAACGACGTCTTCCAACCGCGAAACGAACATGAATCTCAGCGTATCCGCCCCGCTGCCCTGCACCATCCCCTGTGCACGGCTGCGTTGGACGACTCCGGCGATCCCACTGTTCGGGTCGGTCAACAAACGAACCTTCGCGTGCGACGTGCCGACCTCGACGACCCGGCCAACCGCGCCCCCCCAGGCGACCACCGCCTGGTCGATCCTCACACCATCGCGGGAGCCACGATCGAGCACCAGCATCCGTTCGGTCGCGGTGTGACGCGAGATCACAACCGCCGCACCGATCGCTTTTGGCGCGAGCGCGTCGCGCATCAGCAGCAACCGGCGCAGACGATCGTTCTCCTCCACGGCCTCGCGGGTGCGGCGCAGCTCCGATCTCAGGCCGCGGTTCTCCTGTTCCAACCACGCGCTTCGTCCGTGCGCATGAATGAGATCGGCGCCTCCGTCCAACAGCCGGTCGATAGCCCCTCCGACAGCGTTGGCGATCGACACCAGCGGAGACGTCACGGTCATGGTCCAGCTCTCGAGTTGGGTTGCGCCGCTCGTGCGGCGCACACTCCCCGTCATCAACAACAGTTGAGCGAACAGGAGGACGAGCAGGAGGAGCGCGTTTTGCCGGGTCTTCGATGGGCCGGCCAACCGCATCAATCCAACGAAACCTTCCGCAACAGGTTGAAGTCGCTCAGTAGGCGCCCGGTCCCCATCACCACGGAGGTCAGCGGATCGTCCGCGATCGAAACCGGCAGTCCGGTCTCCTCTCGCAGCCGCTTATCAAGGTTCTTGAGCAGCGCGCCGCCCCCGGTGAGGACGATCCCGCGGTCGACGATGTCCGCGGACAACTCGGGGGGCGTTTGTTCGAGCGCGAGCCTCACGGCCTCGATGATCGCCGCGACGGGCTCCGCGAGCGCCTCGCGAATCTCCTCGTCGGAGATCGTGATCGTCTTCGGTACGCCTTCGACGAGATCGCGGCCCTTGATCTCCAGCGTGAGTTCTTCATCGAGGGGGAATGCCGATCCGATTTCGATCTTGACCTCCTCAGCCGTGCGCTCGCCGATCAGCAGGTTGTACTTGCGCTTGATGTAAGAGATCACCGCATTGTCCATCTCGTTACCGGCCACGCGAACGGATCGGGAATACACGATCCCCGCCATCGAGATCACGGCAACGTCGGCCGTCCCGCCGCCGATATCGACGACCATGTTTCCGGTCGGCTCGGTGATCGGCAGACCGGAACCGATCGCGGCCATCATCGCCTGTTCGACGAGGAAGACCTCCGTCGCCTTGGCCTTCATCGCGGAGTCGCGGACGGCACGCTTCTCGACCTGGGTGATCTCGCTCGGCACGCCGACGACGATACGCGGGCGGACGCCTATCGTGCGGTTGCCGTGAGCCTTCTTGATGAAGTGGTCGAGCATCTTTTCCGTGTGCTCGAAATCGGCGATCACGCCGTCCTTCATCGGACGGATGGCAACGATGTTGCCGGGCGTGCGGCCCAGCATTTCCTTGGCATTCGCGCCCACGGCGACGACACGGCCGGTCTTTTGATTGACGGCGACGATCGACGGCTCGCTGACGACGATGCCGCGGCCCTTGACGTACACCAGTGAGTTGGCCGTGCCCAGGTCGATCGCCAAATCGTTGCTGAACAGCGAAAGTAGGGATCTCGGGGACCAGCCCATACGGTTCCACGCTCGCAGACTTCGCCTAGGGATCTTGGCTACGCGAAGATTAGACAATCAATACAGATACAAACCGAGACGCATATATAAATTAGCTAACTACCCTAACCCAGGCATCTTAGTGACCGAGGGTCGTCGAGGCAACCGATTCGCGTCAATAAACCTCCACGTAAGCCCGTTTGATCACTTTTTCTTCGTTGCCCGCGTTGTCCTGGGCAATGAACGTGATGTCGTTGTTGCCCTCGCGACGCAGCCGGATCACGGCGTAGAAATCGCCGCTTTCGTCGATTTCAATCTTCTCGCTATCGGCCCAGAGTGTGGCGCCCGGCTCGGTCCGGCCGTTGACGATCACCATCATGCCGATCTGAACGAACTCGGTAATTTCCAGCACCGGCGGCACGGTGTCCCCACGATCCTTGATGCGCTGGGACGAAACACGGAATCGGCGCGGCGCGGAGTACTGGCCGACCAACCCGGCCCTCGTGATGGCCGCCACCTTCCAGTGGTAGGCCCCAGGCGACACGCCTGCGAGTTCAGCCGTCGTCCCCAGGCGCGTTGCGTCGTAGAGCGGGTCGGTGAACAACGCCATGTCCGAGATCACCAAGCGGTACTCGGCCGCGGCGGCGACCGGCTCCCAACTCAGCATGATCGATTCAGGGCGCTCCACGATGAACACCCGCTGGTCCGGCGGCGCGAGCAACCGCGGCAACCCCGGTAGGGATTGCTTCGCCGACAGCTTGCCCTCGCGGGTCGCCCGGATCGCCTCGCCGGCAACGAGCTCTTCCCGCTTGGACGCAGAGATGACCAACACGCTGCCCTCGAACACGTCGATGCGGGAATCCTGTTTCTCGGGATCGACCGAGACTCGGAACTCGCCTCCCCCTTCCGAACGCGCGGAGATCCTGTCCGTCGCGATCTCGTGGTACGAGCCCTGAACGTTCTTCCCCTGGATCGAGGCATGCACCTCGCCAAAATCGATCTTCTCGGTCACGCGACGCACGTTCGTGATCGGGTTCTCGAAGAGTTGCCGGATGGTGAGCAACGTGCCCGGCGCGATCGTCGAAACGGCCCCGTCGAAGTAAATGAGTTGCGCGGATCCGGACGACGACGTCTTGATCGAGTCACCTTCCTGCAACCTCATGCGCGTATTCGCCGTTTCCCAGTTGAACTCACCGGCGCGCTTGACACGAACGTTTCCCTCGATCCGGGCGAAGCGCGCCAGCGGACCCTCGGCGTCCTGGTCGCCGGCTGCCCGGAGCGCCTGGATCGAAAGGTTCTCGGAGCTGAACGCTGCGATGCGGGCATCGTTGTAACGCAACCCCGTGAAAGCCTCGCGCGCCTCCATCAGCGCCACCCCGGCGGATTCCACGATTTCGGCGATCTCCGGGACCGCCACGGCCTTGGTGCGAGCCTGGCCCAACTTCTCCTCGGCATCCGCGATTGTTTGCCGGGCGTTTTCCCTGGGGGCCTTGAACCCTACCTGGTACCAGTAGACGCCACCCGCCGCCGCCAGAACGACGGCAACCACACCGATCCGCACTAACGATCGGTAGCTGACGTTGAACCAGTCCAGTTCCACGGGCAAACGCTTGGCCATGTAACGCCTTATTTATTAGGTGGTGACGACTAGTTGCCGGTCCACGGGTCGTAAGATAACATGCAGCCCGTTTCGCCGGAGTGCCCGTCATGCTCAACATCATGAGAGATAATATTCGTTCCCTGCGCTGGGTGCTTTGGCTCGTAGCCATTTCGATGGTGCTGTATCTCGGCCAGTTTTTCTCGGGCGACGACTCCTCAGCCGGCGGGGCCACGGGAGATTGGGCGGCGCTCGTCGACGGGTCGCCGATCTCGGCCGATCGGTTCCGTCAGGCCGCCCGCCGCCTCGACCAGCGGTATCGCAACACTTTCGGCGATTCGTTCGAGAGCTTACGCCCGGACTTGCGCATCGGCACACAGATCATCGACAGCCTGATCGACAACGCGTTGATCCACCGGGACGCCGAGCGGATGGGCCTGACCGTGGGCAAGGAAGAAAAGGCGGAGGCAATCCGCAGAGATCCGCAGCTCCAGCAAAACGGCGTGTTCGTGGGCACGGAAACCTACAAGGACTTGATCCAAAGGCAGATCCCCGGTGGCGTGGCCGCGTTCGAGCAAGGCGTGGCATCCGATCTGATTCTCGCAAAATGGTCGGACCTGATGACGCAGTCGGTCCACATCAGCGTTGACGAACTCGAGCGCCTGCATCGCCGGCGGACCGAAAAGACGGCGATCGACTATGCGATCGTCGCGACCGCCGACCAGGAAATCGAGACGTCGATACCCGCTGACGAGGTCCGCTCCTGGTACGACGCCCACCCTGAAGATTACATGCGCGATCCGGGCCGCACGATCCGCTACATGACGCTGACCCGCGACCGCCTGGCGAGCACCGTCGGGGTCACGGAGGACGAGATTCGTGCCTCGTACGACGCGAACCGTTCGAGTTACACCCACGGTGACCAGCGTCGCGCGAGCCACATCCTCTTGCGCGTCGAGCCGGGAACCGACGAAGCGCAAAAATCCGAGGTGCGCTCCCGTGCGGAGGCAATCCTGGCCCGGCTCCAGGGTGGCGAGGCTTTTGAGCCGCTGGCCCGAACGCTTTCCGAGGATCCGTCCTCGGCCGCCCGCGGAGGCGATCTGGATTTCTTCGAGCGGGAACGCATGGTTGAAGAGTTCAGCGATGCGGTGTTCGGCACACCGGTCGGCGAGTTCGCGCCGGTGATCGAAACGCAGTTCGGCTTCCACGTGATCCAAGTCACCGATTCGCGGTCGGCGGGCACGACCCCGCTGGAGCAGGTTCGCGGCGAGATCGAGGTGCGGCTGAAGGCGCGTCGAACCCAGGAGAAGGCTGCCACCGAAGCGGATCGGATCGCAGCTCGGGTGAGCTCCGGCGAATCGTTCGACGAGGTCGCCCAGGCCGAGGGGCTGGAGGTCACGGAGCGCTTCGTCGCGCGCGGTGAGTCGTTGAGTGATCTCGGCGTCGTCCGCCCCGACGCCGTCGATCAGATTTTTGCTCTGGATCCCGGAGAGACCAGTCCACCCCTCGATACCCGTAGCGGCAAGATCATCGTCACGATCGCCGCAGTCAGCGCGGCCGAGGTCGCGCCGCTCGAGGAGATCGAAAACCAGGTTCGGTCGGACATGCTCAACCGAAGGATGCGGGAGAAAGCTTACGAGGTTGCGGAACAAGCCGTCGGTGGAGACTGGGACCTGCGGAACGTGGCATCGGGGCTCGGCCTCGAGGTGAAGGAATCGGGCGACCTGCCGCCCGGGACCGCCCCGACCGGCAGCGGCGGCAACAGCGAAGAACTCGAACAAGCGTTGTTCGGCGATCTGGCGACCGTCGGCGCCCAAGGAGTCGTGCGAGTCCCCGGCGGGGCGCTGATTTTCAGCATCACGCGTCGCGAACCCTTCGACCCGGTCGCTTTCGAGTCCGCAAGACCCGCGTTGTCGCTAGAAGTCGAAACCGACCGCAAATCCGCGCTGCACGACGCGATCCTCACCAGGCTACGTGACCGCTACAAGGTGGAGATCAATCAGACGCTCATCATTCAAATCGACGGAGTACGCTAGGGACAACGGTCCGGGCGGGCCCTCAGTACGGCTCGTCGACCTCCCACATGGATTCGAGCGCGTCGATGATCTCATCGAGGTTGAACGGTTTCGACAAGAAACCGCCCCCGTAGGTCGAGTAGTAGCCGAGGTTCTGGTCCGACTGAGCGTGGCCGGAGGTGAACAGCGTGTTGCGCGCTAGCTCCTCGTCCATCTGCCGGATCTCCCGGTGGACCGTCAGGCCATTTATGTCGGGGAGCGAGAAGTCGAGGATCGCCGCGTCGTAGATCCGGTCGTGGACCGCCTGTAGCGCGGTCTTCCCGTCCAGGACGCAATCGACCTTGTAGCCCACGTTCTCCAGAGCCTGCTTGAGCACGTCAAGGATTTGCGGCTCGTCGTCCACGACGAGGATGTGTTTCCGACCCGACACGGCGTTGAACCTCCGGGGGCACAATCTAGGTCGCGCCGATTTCGGGAGCAACCGGGCGATGACGCAAACCACTAGAAGTATCGGGGGAACTCGGGGTTTTCTAGGCCTGGATCGACGAGTCGAACAGACGCCGATACTCTTCCGACGCGTAGCGATCGGTCATTCCGGCGATGTAATCCGCCACTACGCGCGCGCGGCCCTCACGGGCGGCGCGCAGCCGTGCCTCCGCCGGGAGCAACTGCTCGTTGTCCAAGTAGCGGGCGAACAACGCCCGCAGCATGTGGCGAGACTTGTCCTTCATGCTTTCGATGCGTTGGTGGTGGTAGAGCTTTTCGCGCAGGAACGCCTTGAGGATTGCATTGCCCGCGTGAACCTCATCGGACAGGGACACGAGTTGCTCGCCGTGACGGCGCACGTCGTCAACCGTCGCTGCACCGCTGCGCTCGACGCGGTCGCGTGTCGTGGTAATGAGATCCGAAACCAAGCGGTCGATCATCCCGCGCAACGCCGCGGTGTGCCACTGGCGGTCGGTAGCGTTCGGGTGCTCGCGGTGGGCGCGTGCTAACGGATCGCCGAACAGAGGCACTTCGGAGGCCAATTCCTTGCTGTCGAGGAGACCCGAGTCCAGGCCGTCGTCGACGTCGTGGTGGTTGTAGGCGATCTCGTCCACGAGATCGATCAGCTGGGCCTCGAGCGGCGGTCGGAGATCGGGACGGTACTCCGCAAACTCCGGGGCAAGAGTCACGTCGATCGGCCCCGAATGCTTGGCGATCCCTTCGCGGACCTCCCAACTGAGGTTGAGCCCCGGAAAGTCCAGGTAGCGCTCCTCGAGATGCTCGACGATACGCAGCGATTGGCGATTGTGGTTGAATCCGCCGTGGCTAGCGAGCAGGTCGTTGAGGACGTCCTCTCCGACATGCCCGAACGGCGTATGGCCCAGATCGTGAGACAGCGCAAGCGCCTCGACCAGATCCTCGTTGAGTCGCAGCGCGCGGGCAACCGTTCGTCCAATCTGGGAAACCTCGATCGTGTGCGTCAGCCGGGTGCGGTAGTGGTCGCCCTCGTGGTTGAGGAACACCTGCGTCTTGTACTCGAGGCGGCGAAAAGCCCGCGAGTGGACGACCCGGTCGCGGTCGCGCTGGTACGAGGAACGATAGTCGTGCGGTGGCTCGGGATGGCGCCGGCCGTGGCTGTCTTCCGAGCACTGAGCGAAGGGGGCAAGGTGGGTGGCGTCGGTGATCGCCCGGTTCACGGCTTACATCGAGAAGCTATGGCCACACCCGCAGGATCCGGTGGCGGAAGGGTTCTCGATTTTGAATCCGGAGCCCTGGAGACCATCGACGTAGTCGATGCTGACCCCTTGGAGGTAGTGGACCGACATCGCGTCGACGAACACGTTGAGCCCCCCGAACTCGAGGACCTCGTCGTTTTCCTTTTGTTCCTTCTCCCAGGTCAAGCCGTACTGGAAACCGGAGCAACCGCCACCCTGAACGGCGACGCGAAGTCCGTAGCCTTCCTTGTTTTCGGCGGCCAGCAGTTGCTTGACTTTGCTGATGGCGTTCTCGGTGATTTGCAACATTCGAGTTCGACCTCCTACTCCTTAGAAAGTAGGACAGGGTTTGCGGTCTGTCAACGACAACCGCACCGAAAGGGACTTTCTCGGCTTCTTGCGGGATCTTCGGCGGTTCCGCTATGCTCTTTGCCCACTCGCTGGAGGGAGGCCCCGGTGGATCCTACCGCACAGCCCGACAAGGTTCAGTTGCACGTGGTGCTCCCGTACAAGTTCCAGCCGACGGACGAACCTCGGGTCAAGAGTTTGCTCGATCGCGGCTACCGCATCGTGCAATTGCAACGCGTGAGCGACCGCGAAGTGATCGTCACGCTGACGAACCGACCGGCCTAGCCCGCGAGTCCGAGGTAGGCGCGCATCTCCTTGACCAATCGCTGATAGTGCTCCGGGTTGCCGGGGCTCAACGATTGTTCGTTGATCAGGATCACCTGGGCGCCGAGCCAGTCTTTCCAGCATGCGGCACAGGTTTTTTCCTCGACTTCGCGGCCCACGTCCCCGGGCAGCGGGGATTGTTCGAGCCCTTCCGCCGAGCGCTTGCAACGTGAACATTCGACTTGCGGCATGCAGTCCTCCCGGAAAACCGATACCTTAGCACTGCCAACCGGACTCGGGTCGACGCGCTCCAATAAAGGGGAACACGCATGTCCAAGCAGCAACGGAAGCTGTCCATCAAGATGCCCGAAAAGGTGCTCCCGGGGGTTTACGCCAACCAGATGATGGTCAGTCATACACGCGAGGAGTTCGTCATCGACTTCGTCAACCTTTTCCCACCCGAGGGTGTGGTGAACGCCCGCGTCATCGTCAGCCCCGGCCACCTCAAACGCATGATCCGAGCGCTGTCCGACAACCTCGGCCGCTACGAGACGCGTCACGGGCCGATCATCGAAGCGCTGGATCCGCAAACACCCGAGGGGATGCAGAACTGACGCTGCGACCTACTTGGCCAACTCGGTCAGCAGGTGCGGGATCTCGGGAAGGATCAGACGGGTCAACGCCAGTTCGACGGCCTTGGTCGAGCCGGGAATGAGGAACACGGGTTTCCCGCCGGCGATCCCTGCGGTTGCGCGGCTGAGCATCGAACGCGACGCGACCTGTTCGTAGGACAGCATCCGAAACAACTCGCCGAACCCATCGAGCCGCTGGTCGAACAACTCCGACAGCGCCTCATACGTTTGATCGCGGGCCGAGACTCCGGTACCCCCGCAGACCAGGATGAGTTGAACCTCGTTGCACGCAAGCCACTGCGAGACGACCTCCCGTACCCGGGCCGGTTCGTCGGGGACGATCGCGCGCGCAACGACACGGTGGCCGGCCGCCTGGATCCGCTCGACCGCAAGATCGCCGGATCGGTCGTCGGCCTCGGTTCGCGTATCGCTGACGGTCAGCCAGCCGACCCCCGCTTGGAGCGGAGTGTCAGGGTCGTGCGGATGTTTCACCATGCGTGGAACGTTAGACCGACTCCAGCCAGCGAATCAAGGTGGCCGTTCCCGCGCCCGTGCCGCCGGCTTCCCGTTCCGGAGAATCGCTCTCAGCAAAGGACGGCCCGGCGATGTCGAGATGCGCCCAGGGCAGGTCGCGGGGCACGAACTCCCCGAGGAACAGCGCCGCGGTGATCGCGCCGCCCCATTTCCCACCGATGTTGTGCAAGTCAGCGGGGCCTCGCTGGAGCAGGGCAAGATACTCGTCGTACATCGGCATGGGCCAGACCTTCTCGCCCGCGGCGGAGGCGCCGGACAACAATTCATCGCGTATCGCGGGGTGCCGCGTGAACAACCCCGTGGCCTCCGTTCCGAGCGCGACCACGATCGCACCGGTCAACGTCGCCACGTCGACCATGCAATCCGGTTTCAGCTTGCTCGCCGCCCAGGCCAGCAGGTCGCACAGCACCAGACGACCCTCGGCGTCGGTGTTGCCCACCTCGACGGTCTTGCCCGCATAGGTATCGAGGATGTCGCCCGGTTTGTAGGCGTCCCCGCCGGTCATGTTCTCGACCAGGCCGAGCAACCCGTGAACCTCGGCGCGACAGCCGGTTTGCGCCAGCGACGTCATGGCCGACAGGACGGCGGCCGCTCCGGCCATGTCGGACTTCATGGTCAGCATGCCCGAGGCCGGCTTGAGGTTGAGTCCCCCGCTGTCGAACGTGACGCCCTTGCCGATCAGAACGATTTTCTTGCGCGGTTTGGTCTTGGGCTTGTAGACGATGTGCACGACTCTCGGCGGTTCCGAACTCCCGCGCGACACCTCGAGCAACGCGGTCATCCCGAGGCGCGCGAGTTCCGTTTTGCCCCACACCTTGCAGCGCATCCCGTAACGCTTGGCCTGCCGCGCGGCGGTTCGGGCCAGCACGCCGGGCGTCATGCGCGACGGGCCTTCGTTGACGAGGTCGCGGGCAAAGCACACCGCGTCGGCGGTGATCTCGCCGCGACGGACGGCGTTCCGCGCAGCGCCCAGGCGGGACTGACCGCACAACTCGACAGCGAGCAGCGACACGTGTTTACGATCGGGATCGCTCAGGTATTTCTCGAAACGGTAGTTCCCGAACTTGACGCCCTCGACCGCTGCGCGCGCCTGGTCCGTGTCGGACTCCCCTGCCATCCCGGGGACGGCGATCGCGAGTCGTTGGGCCCGAACCCGAGCGGCTTGCCGCGCGGCGCGCGCAACCGCAGCGCGGATCACCTGACTCGGTTTACCACGGTCGGGTCCGAGACCCAGGACGAGGAAGCGGCGCGCGGCGTACTTGCCGTTGCTGTTCCACGTCAAACGGTCACCGACGGCGCCTTTGAAGCTGACGGCTTTCATCTGCCGACCCAACTCGCTGCGGAGTTTGGCGTCGCTCAGCCCCAGCGGCGCGCGATCGCCTTCATGGGCAAAGCAAACCGCGACGTCAGCGCGAGCGACGGACAGATCGTTTGCAGTGACACGGATACGCATGAGGTTCCTTTACCGAGAAGCCCGCGGCGGGCGCGCGGTGTTCGAGTCCGCGTACTCTAGCGAACCGTTCGGAGCCCGGTCAATGCTTCAAACTTCGGCGCCGACCCCGATTTTGTCGAGCAGGTGGCGAAGCTTGCCGTCGAGTTGGCCGAGATCACCGTCGTTATCGACATAATGATCGGCCAGGGCAAAGGTCGCATCGAGTTGCTGGGCTGCAAGATCGGAGCTGTTTTCCTGCTCCTCACGAGCTTCAAAATCTTCAAGCGTCAAGGGATCGCCGGGCCGTGCCCGCCGGATCGAGCGTGCGAAACGGAGTTCGACCGGAGCACGGATGCCAAGCAGAACGAAACGGGGCAAACCGCGCAGGACGGCGACCTCGGCGGGGTTGCGGATCGAATCGATGACCGCACGCTGCCCCAGCTCTCCCAGGATGCCCGCTGCGAGCGCACCCGGCCCCCCTGTCTTACGCATCTCGTTGCCCAACCGGATCAGGTGCTCACGTTCCGGCGGCAGGTCGCGACGGGCGGCCTCTTTCCGGATCACGTCCGAAAGCGAACGGACCTCAAAACCGAGCGTCGCGAGAAACCGGCAGACGGCTCCCTTCCCCGCTGCGTTGGGTCCGGTCACTCCGATTGCGAAGCAAGTGTTGCGCTGGTTCAGCGGTTGTCCGAATCGTCTTGCGGCGGCGCGTTCCTGCCCCCACTGCCGGAGTTCGTGGTCGCCGCCGACCGGGTGCCGACGCCTGGATTCAAGGTGATGGCAACGGGTTGGGGGATGTTCGGGTTCGCGGCACCGTTGCGCCGCGGCGTGACGCCGCCGATCACGTGCCGGGAGCCGACCTGCGTCGTGCCGGTGAACGTCGAGCCGTCCCCTTGACGTGTCGGGTTGTTGGCGAAAATACGCATGTTTCCGGTCACCGACATCTGGCGCCGGTTCCTTGCGGAGCTGTGTCCCTGCGGCCGGTAAACGGCGAGACCCGTTCGCGGGTCGGTTTCGATCGGGGACGCCTTGCTGTGATCCATCGGGAGTTCCACACGATTCCGCGGACGCTGCGCGTTTTGTGCAGGGTACGAGCCCTGCGGCGTGGGAACGCGACGGTTGGACGTGGTCCCGTAACTGGGCTTGAGGTTGACCGTCTTGCCCGCCACCTCGATCCGGTCGATCGAGAATTCCGGGAACGCCACCATGCTGTTGTCGCCCAGGTCCACGCGCACCATGCCGTCGACGATCTCGTGCGAGCGGATCGGCATGCTCTGGCCGCTCTTGAAATAGACGATCTCTTCGGCCACGCTGGGGAGCGCGAGGAGGAAGACCGCCAGGCCGACCACGATTTTGAATGGGTGCATTTGAAACTCCGTCCGAAAGACTCCACCGTTAGTGTACCGTGAGAGCGGCGCCACGACAACGCGAAGGGTGCGACAATCTCCGGGTTGCGAGCCATCGCCGGTACGCGTAAGATGAGCAGTATGAAGCACTTAAACTGGTACAACTCGATCCTGATCTGCCTGCTTTTCGCCTTTTTTGCTGCGGACGGCGCGGCCGCCGGGAGTCCCAAGCCACCGGCCGTCCCGGCCCATTTCGAACTCGAAGTGGACCCGATCGCCGTCTCCCCGGGGAGCGAAACCACCGTGTCGCTTCGATTGTTCCCGGTGGACGGCGTCAAGATCAATCGTTATCCCCGGATCCGCCTGAAGGTTCCGCAAGCGGACGGGCTCGTCGCCGCCGCAGAAGGGTCGGTGGGAAACGACAAGGCTCCGCCTCCCGGCCAGATGGACAAGAACTACTTCAAGACGGTCGATCCGGTCGAGGTCACGCTGTCCATCGACGCTGATGCTTCCAAGGGCGTGCACGAGATCCCCGCCAAGCTGACCTACTTCTATTGCGTGGCCGCGAGCGGTTTTTGCGCGCCGAAGACCGTGTCGATCGAGATCACCCTGCGCGTCGAATAGCACAAGATACGCCACCGTGAAACGAGTCCAGTGGATCGCCGTAGGCGGACTCGTCGCGTTCGCCGCTCTCGTGCTGGTGTTGATGCTGCGGAATCGGCGAGCCCCTGCTCTACCCCCCAACGCGAACCATATCTGGCGAGGGGCCGATACGTGCCTCGTCTGCCACGACACGAACGGTATGCGACCCCGCACACCCAACCACCCGGTGGGTCGGGATTGCTTGCGCTGCCATAGCTCGGCCCGCTGAGCGGATCAGCCCCTGGCGGTGTTCCCGTCGTCCAAGGAGTCGAGCACCGCGAGCATTTCCGAAACCACCATCGCGGTCGCGCCCCAGAGTTTCTGGTCGCCGACATGCACGAACGGAACACGGTACGCCCGGCCCTCCTCCTGACGGGTTTCCGTACCTCGCCGGGCCGGATCCCGCAGCTGATCGATCGCGACCTCGTACAGGCGTTGAACCTCGGCCGGATCGGGATCGAACACGAGTGGCTTGACTGCGAGGGCCACCACCGGATGCAGCGCGAAGCCGCTGACCGGGATATACAGCGGCGACAATGTTCCCAGGACTTCGACGGCCTCGACCGTGAGACCGATTTCCTCGTTGGCTTCGCGCAGGGCCGTGTCGGCCAGGCTCTCCCCCGATTCCACCGCGCCGCCGGGTAGCGAGAGCTGACCGCCATGTTGCTGGAGTGCGGCGTTGCGCAGCGTCAGCACGGTGTGGAGCGAGCCCTGCTTCGGATACAGCAACAACAGACCCGCGCCGGGTCTCGCCGTGGCTGGAAGGTGGCCCGGGACCCAGCCGTACCTGGGCTCGGGCGACAATCGGATCTGCGCCTGCACTCCGGGAAGCGGCCTGGCCAGCCGGCGTTTCAACAGACGACCGAACGGGGTCAGGTCCAACATGGCTCCATCCATAAGAGGGGGTCAGGTCTCACATTTCAACATCGGCCCCCTTATGTCGTTCGAGATGTTGAAATGTGAGACCTGACCCCCTTCAGAACAAACGGCTCTGATCCCCGCGTTGTGGCGGCACGCTGAACGCGTCGACGTCGAGCAGCGGCCGGTCGCGGCTGAGACCCAAACGGCGGCAGGCCGTCTCGAACCGGCGGCGAAGCAGTTCGGCGAACGGCCCCGTGCCGCGCATGCGGTGGCCCCATCCCGCACGGTACAGTTCGCCGCCGCGCATCTGCCGCAGCACGCTGAGAACGTGGTGCGCCTTGTCCGGGTAGTGTGCGTGAAGCCACTCCTCGAACAACGGAGCCACTTCGTGCGGCAGCCGCAACAGGATGTAGCCGGCCTGCTCGACACCCCGCTCTCGCGCGGCCGCAAGGATGCGCTCGAGTTCGTGGTCGTTGAGCGCGGGGATCATCGGCGCCGCGAGGACCCCGCAGGGCACCCCCACCCCCGTCAGAGCGCCGAGCACCTCCAGACGCCTTTCGGGCGTACTCGCGCGCGGTTCCATCGTGCGGGCCAACGAGCGGTCGAGCGTCGTGACCGACAGGTACACGTGGACACGGCCCGCGTTGGCCATGCGCTCGAGAAGATCGAGGTCGCGCAGCACCAACGCCGACTTCGTGACGATCGTGGCCGGATGCTGGAATTCCTCGAGGACCTCGAGGATCTTGCGGGTGATTTCGTAGCGCCGTTCGATCGGCTGGTACGGGTCGGTGTTGGTGCCCAGCGCGATCGGCCGCGGTTCGTACCCGGGTTTGCGCAGCGCGGCGCGAAGCAGCTCCGGGGCGTTCGTCTTGGCGAACAGTTTGGACTCGAAATCGAGCCCCGGGCTCAAGCCGAGGAACGAATGCGTGGGACGCGCATAGCAGTAAATGCACCCGTGCTCGCAGCCGCGATACGGGTTCAGCGAAACATCGAACGGGATATCCGGGGAAGAGTTCTTACTCAGGATCGTGCGCGCACGCTCTTCGGTGACCGACGTGACGAGTCTGTCTTCGGACCGTTCGCCGGCATCCCATCCGTCGTCGAAGGGATCGACCCTGCGGACCTCGAAACGGCCGGCCGGGTTGCCCACCGCCCCCCTCCCCCGTTTCGGAGTGGGAGAGGCGGGTCGGTCTGCGGTGGGCATCGGTCGTCCTGATCTATCGGGCTTACTGGTGCTTGGAGAAGATGATCTGCATCGCGAGCGTCGGTTCGCCGTCACCGCGCGTGTGCCATTCCTCGTACGTGTAGCGCGCCGTGCTGCGCAGCGTCAGGATCGTTTTTCGTTCGACCTGTTCGCCGGTCTGCAGGTCCTTGAATTCGCCGCGCAGCGTGACGACGTCCGTGCCGTCGTGGGTGCAATCGCCGGTATCGTAGCTCGCGGCGGTGGTGCTGCTGTCCATCCAGAATCCGAAGTGGTGGCCCTTCTCGACGTCGTACCCGTCGATTCCGAAACCGATGAACGCTTGCCCCATGAACTGGCCCTTGAAGTCGCTCCTCAATGCACGGCCGTCAAGGATCATCTCGTTACGCACGGCGCCCCGGGATTCCACCGGGTCCGCGCCGGGCTCCGCGTGCATGCGCACCTGCGCCGTCCAGTGACCGACGAGCTTGTGCAACATCGCGTGGTGCGGGCTCAGCGGCTGAACCTGCTTTTCTCTCGTTTCCCCTCTCATGTTCTTGTTGATGATTTTGATCTGGTCAAAATTGCGCGGCTTGGCATTTTTTAGGTCGATCTCTTGGTCGTTTCGATCGATCAATTTCGGTTTTTTCTCCTCTTCCTGGGCCCCTGTGGTGACCCAACCCCCGAGCAACAGCGCAACGGTCAGGAAGCCGAGCGACAGCCAGCGGGCGGTTCTTTGGAATGGGTAAATCCTCGTCATGCTTTCACCGTCTTCTTTCTTAAATTGGGATCTCGTGCCGATAAGACTTTGTCCCCTGTAGTGGTTTTTTGCCAGTGGGCGCGCCCGAAAGCGCCGGAAACCTTGAACATACGTCCCGTCGGCCTCCGGCGCTTCCCGCGCGAGCGCCGAGTATGGGGCAAGCGAAAGGCGAAAGCAAGACGAAAATACAGCCCCGGCTGGCCGATCCCTCAGAGGGTTTGATATAACCGGGCTTCCGCGCCTTTTGCCGACGTAGCTCAGTTGGTAGAGCAGCTGATTCGTAATCAGCAGGTCAACGGTTCGACTCCGTTCGTCGGCTCCATAGATTCAACGACTTGCGTGGATTCCGCATTGAGCGAGGTTTCCGCCGTGTCCTGCGGGGCGGCGAGAACCAGACGTGACGCTAAACGAAACATCGGGAGAACTCGAAGTCCACTGAATCCGGACGATTCAACTTGGTGGCGGAGTACAGGCCGCCCGAGATCAAGCGAGGTTCGTCAAGGGCACGGGTTGTCGTGGGGCCGAAGGACACCGTTTGAGTCCATCCCGAGGCCGATCGTTTCCACACCGGCGGCAACACCCGCCACAAGATAGAAGGCCACCTGCCCGGACGCAGGCTCGTCGGTATCCGATGCCGTAGGTATCGATAGTCCGCACTGTTGCGCCGCGAGGGGATTACTCCCCGGCAACTGCGAGTAAATCCCTTGGCTCTTTAAGATGTCGAGGTTGCCTCGGTACAAGTTCCATTCCGTCAAGCCCTCCGCGTCCCAAATGAGAGACGACGATCCGTTGAACAGCAGGTTGAGGTACGAGTCATCCGAATCACATCGGTCGCCCTCCCCGTCTCCGTCCCGATCGGATTGGGCCGGGTTGATGACGGCCGGGCAGTTGTCGCAGGCATCACCGAACTCGTCGCCAGCGGCGCCGATACCGCCGGCCCAACTGACCGCCTGCAGGATCAACTGCACACTCTGACCCGCACCCTGGTGGAACGAGGGATCGATGCCGAAGTAGACCAGCCGATCGGCGCCGAAGGATCCTCCGACCAGGATGTTGGCCTGGGCCGACGCGTTCGTGGCCAGCACGGTCATGCCCGCCGTCGCCGTGAAGTAGTTGTGCTGCGAGTTGCCCCAGTCCGACAGCCCCGCGTCCGTCAGCCCGATGGTCACCGTATTGGTCGCCGCGGCGGCCGTCAACAGGACGAAGTCCTGATTTTCCGTGACCCAGGTGAGGCCCGCTGCATTGGGCACCCAGCTGAAGTCCGGCGCGAGGTAGTCCCCGCCGTTGTCCGTGAGCAAACCGCCACCGTGGCTGACGAAGCTGGCGATGTCGGCCGCGCGGCCCTGAAGGATCGACAGGCCCTGGGCGAAATCGTCGACGTAGATCGCATCGAATCCGGTCAGGTTCTGGGAGGCGAACGCCGAAACGCTGATCTGGGTCACCGCGATGGAGCCGTCGTTCCACGCGGTGGAGCGGGGCCCGACCCAGAGGAGGTCGACCACGCCATCGCTGTTGGCCTGATCGGGATTCGGAACCGTCGGGCAGTTGTCTTGATCGTCCGCAACTCCGTCGTTGTCGTTGTCCGGGTCGCAGACGTCGCCGATCCCGTCGCCGTCCACATCCGATTGATCGATGTTGGCATCGAGCGGACAGTTGTCGCACACGTCACCCAGCAAATCGCCGTCGAGGTTCGACTGATCGCTGTTCGGGTCGACCGGGCAGTTGTCCTGATCGTCCGGAACTCCATCGTTGTCGTCGTCCGGGTCGCAGACGTCGCCGATCCCGTCGCCGTCCACATCCGATTGATCGGCATTGGCGTCGGTCGGGCAGTTGTCTTGATCGTCCGCAACTCCGTCGTTGTCGTTGTCCGGGTCGCAGACGTCGCCGATCCCGTCGCCGTCCACGTCCGACTGATCGGCGTTGGCATCGAGCGGACAGTTGTCGCACGCGTCGCCCAGCATGTCGCCGTCGACGTTCGACTGGTCAACGTTCGCATCGAACACGCAGTTGTCCAAGTCGTCCGTAATACCGTCGTTGTCGCTGTCGTCGTCGCAGGCGTCTCCGAGCCCGTCAGCGTCCACGTCCGCCTGGCCCGGGTTGGGGTCGACCGGGCAGTTGTCGCAGACGTCGCCGACCGTGTCACCGTCCACGTCGGATTGATCGATGTTGGCATCGAGCGGACAGTTGTCGTCCTGGTTCACAACGCCGTCGTCGTCGATATCGTTCGTCGCGGCGAAGCAGACTCCGGTCGGCGACTGGATGTCGGGATGGGTGATCGTCGTCAGCAAGCTTCCGCTGGCGACGTCGTAGACGCGTAGCCCGCCGGACACCCCGACGTACAACCGCTGGCCGGTCGGCTCGAGCGCCATCTGCTCCATGCCGAAGAAGCTCGTGGCCGTGCTGACACCGACGTCGAAGACCTTGGCGCCGAAGTCCCCCGTAACGGGGTCGAAGGCCCAGGCCTCGACCGAGGAGCTCCCGCCGGTGCTGCGCCCGAAGGCCAGGTCACCCGAGCTGGTGATCAGACCGCTGATCGCGTTACCCGCCAGCGGCTGCTGCTCAATCGGTACGAGTCCGGGGATCGTGAACGACTGGAGGTCGTCGGCGGCGCTCCGGACGACGATTCCCGTGGCGCTGCCCGGCGAACAGTAGACGTTGACGCTCTGGGTGCTGCCCAGAACGTCGCCGGTGTCGGTCAGCGTTCCCGCCGCGTCGATCATCAGCCGGCGCACGTTGTTCCCGCTGGAAAAAGAGGTCACCAGCACCGAGCCGTCGTCGCAAACGTCGACCGAGGTGCAGTCGTGCCCCAGGTTGAACGTGCTCACCTCGGTGCGCGTGGCGACATCGATCGAGGACACGGGCTGGACCAGCGTGCCGTCGCAGACGACGAGGAACTTGCTGTCCGGCGTTAGCGCCGTGTCCTCGCCACTGTTGGAGATCGGGATCGGGTTGAGCCCGCTGGCCAGCACCGGTGGCGAAGCCGTCAGATCGATGACCCAGATCTCCGACGCGAAGTTGGTGACGAAGCCGAGACTCTGGTCTCCGGTGATCGAACAATCGCCGATGGCCAGGCCACTTGCGATCGGCACCGAGCC
>SMVB01034887.1_pt1 | contig 36354 bp, 34 predicted proteins | sample 2456461 | NCBI WGS metagenome assembly SMVB01 (sample SAMN11095934, study PRJNA526329) | marine sediment metagenome | biome: Marine sediment; feature: Surficial sediment; material: Deep marine sediment; isolation source: Hadal surficial sediment | place: Pacific Ocean | collected 2014-05 | depth...
CTGCGGATCGGACTGCCAAGCGGGCCCTTCAAGTCCGAGAAGTCGGAATGATGTCAAATCAGAGCGTCGGGAGCGTAGGCGAGCCGAGCGGCTGACCGTTGGCGGGGAGGCCATCCGGACCAGCGGTTGCCAGCTTCGTGTCAACCACGTGACGCGTCGAGCAGGTGCCTGCGAGCGCGAGCAATGCTCGTGCGAACTCCCGTTCACGCAACCGTCGACGACGGAGATTCACCTTGAGGCGACGCTAGCAGCGATAGGCGCGTCTACCGGCAGGTGTCTTTGCGCCGAGGGAGTGTGCTTCCGGTGCTTGCGCCTTGCTCTCGGCGGCGTCCAGGGGCGGGCAGGGGAATGCCGCAACCCCGCGAATTCTGTGGTGGACCCGCGCAGAATCGCGCTGTCGACAGCATGATCGTCAGTCTTCGAGCAGCTTCTTGATCATGGACTCGAAGTCGGCCTTGGGGCGTGCGCCCTGAAGTTGCTCGACGACGGTGCCGCCCTTGAATGCCAGGATCGTGGGGATCGCGCGAACTCCGTACTGACCGGGCGTGTTGGGATGGGCGTCGATGTCCATCTTCAGGATGTTCACCTGGTCACCGTACTGGTCGGCGAGCTCGGCGATGATCGGCGCGATCGCGCGGCAGGGTGCGCACCACTCGGCCCAGAAGTCGATGATCACGGGCTTGTCGGAGTTCAGGACCTCGGCTTCGAAGTTCTGGTCCGTGACTTCTGCGATGGCCATGTGCGTGTTCTCCTGTTCGGGCTGGGCCCGGGTTTCTCGGTTGCAGCGGCTGTCGATCGGTGACTCTAGGATGCCGCGCCGAAGCCAGGGTCGCATCCGTTGACGCCCAGATGCCTCGCGAGTATGCTGGCCGGCTCAGATCCCATTGTTTTTGCTGAGCTTTTTGCTTGGCGACGAGGGAGGCGCGAGCCCGATGTCCGATCTCCGGCTGGCGCGGATGCGCGCCAGCTTGCCGGAAAGCGCTCGAGTCACGCGCGACGCCGTCGAGGTCTCGAGGGCGCGGATCGCCGTGATCCTTGTTTTTTGCGAGCTCGTGGACGCCGAACTCTCATCCGAGATCGCCGTAGCGTGAGCCGCAAGCTGCCTCGAATCGATCGCTCGAAAGTCCGCACCACCAGTGCGCGAAAGCGCGAGAGCAAGATCAAGATTGGCGACGAGGCGCGGCCGTATCGGGCCGGTGCGAGCTTCAGCGACTTTCTCGCAGGTCTGCCCGGAATTCTGGGCGCGGCCGATCTCAAGCGCATCATCGCAGCCGGGGTGAAGGCGCACGAACGTGGCAAGACGCTGCTGTGGGGCTTGGGTGCCCACGTCATCAAGGTCGGCCTGGCTCCGTTGGTGACCGATCTGCTGGAGCGGGGCTTGATCTCGGGAATCCTGATGAACGGCGCAGGTTGTGTACACGATCTCGAGCTCGCAATGATGGGACGCACCAGCGAGGACGTGGCCGAAGCGCTCGACGACGGCAGCTTCGGCATGGCAGCAGAGACCGCGGAGCAGCTCAACCGCGCCATCGCGGCCGGCTTCGCGGAGGATCTCGGCATGGGAGCCGCCGTCGGGCGAGAGATCCTCGATGGAAAATATCCGCACAAGGACCGTTCCATCCTGGCAACCGCGGCCCGGCTCGAAGTGCCCGTCACGGTCCACGTTGCCATCGGTACCGACATCCACCACATGCACCCCAGCGCAGACGGCGCTGCGCTCGGCGCCACCAGCCACCGGGACTTCGAGACCCTGACGGCTCTGGTGTCGACGCTGGAAGGCGGTGTCTACATGAACGTCGGGTCCGCCGTGATCCTGCCCGAGGTCTTTCTCAAGGCCCTGGCTCTGGCGCGCAACCTGGGCCACAAAGTGCAGCGCTTTACGACCGTGGACATCGACTTCATCCGCCACTACCGACCGACGGTCAATGTCGTCCAACGACCGACCCGCCTGGGCGGTACCGGCCTCTCGCTGACCGGTCAACACGAGATCCTGGTGCCGCTGCTGGCCGCGGGTCTCATCGAAGCCGTAGCTGCGAACAGCGCCGGCGGCGATGGCAAGAAGCAGCGCCGATGAGGGAAGCCATCGTCATTCAAGAGGGCGACATCACCGAGCAGGAAGTCGACGCCATCGTCAACGCGGCCAACAGTGAGCTGGTGTTGGGGGCCGGCGTGGCCGGCGCGATTGGCGAGAAGGGCGGGCCCTCGATCCAGCAGGAATGTACGGCTCACGGTCCGGTGGCCGTGGGTGAGGCGGCCGTCACCGGTGCCGGCAACCTCGCCGCGCGCTTCGTGATCCATGCGGCCGGCATGCCGCCCGGTGGCTCGGCCAGCGCCGAGAGCATCCGGATGTCGGTGCGATCCAGCCTCGAGCGGGCGGCCGAGCGGGGCTGCCGCAGTATCGCGATTCCGGCCATCGGCGCGGGCCTCGGTGGCTTTCCGGTCCAGCGCTGCGCGGAGATCCTTCTCGACGAGGCCCGCGCCCACCTGCGCGGTGAGACCAGTCTCGAGGAAGTGCGGTTCGTGCTGTTCGGTGAGCCCAGCTACCGGGTCTTCGAGATGGTCCGCGACGCCGCCAAGATCCAGGAACAGCTGGAGCGCATCAGGTCCCGCCAGCGCCAGCGCTAGCGCTACGCTGTAGCCCCATGTCGATCCACCTCCACCAGCTCGCTGCCGCCCTGTATCTGCTGGCGGGTCTGGTGGCCTGGACGGGGATGGCGTTGCGGTCCGCCCGGCTGGAACGGGGCTCGGTCTGGCTGCTGGCGGGCGCTGCCCTGGCTCACCTGGGCGCCTTCGCGACCCTCCATTCGCTGGAGCCGCCGCCGCCGCTGACCGACCTTCCGGCCGCCGTCTCCTTCATGGCCTGCGCCGGCACGATCTTCTTCCTGGCGATGCTGCGCCGACTGCGTCTGGACGGGCTGACCGTGTTGGTGGCTCCCGCCGCCTTCGTCGGCGCTTTCTTTGCCGCGCTCCAGCTGCCCGAGGCCGAGCCAGCAGTCGTCGCCGGCAGTGGCTCCTGGCCCCACGCCCACGTTCTGCTGGCCAGCATGGGGCTCGCGTTCCTCGGTGTCTCGGGCATGGCCGGCATGTTGTTCCTGGCCGAGCACCGTCGAATCAAGGCCAAGCGGCCCATCGACGCGGGCTTTCCCCTTCCGACGCTCGAAGCCCTCGATCTCGCCAACCGGGTCTCGCTGGCAGTCGGCTTTCCGCTGCTCACCCTGGGCGTGATCGCCGGCATGATCTGGGTGCAGAAGAGTCAGGGCGTGGTTTGGAGCGGCTCCGTTCACGAAATCTGGTCAGTGATCGCCTGGACCGTCTACGCCGTGCTGGCTGGCGCTCGCTTCGGTGCCAGCCAGGGTTCGCGCCAGGCCGCGGCCAGTGCCGTCGGCGGATTTGCCTTTCTCTGCTTTGCAGTGATTGGCGTGGGGCTGCTCACATGAGGATCGTCCTGCTCGGCATGAACCATCGCACGGCGCCGCTCGATCTGCGCGAACGGCTGGCCGTGCACGACCCGGCTCCGGTGCTCCAGAAGCTCGTGGCCTGCGACGAGATCGATGAGGCCGTGCTGATCTCGACCTGCAACCGGGTCGAGGTGGTGGTGGTCACCCGCAGCTATGACGCGGCTCGGCTGCGGCTGCGTTCGATCTTCGCCCGGGAGCTTGCGTCGGATTCGATCGAAGTGAGCACGAGCGAGCTGGACGCCTGCCTGTACGAGCACGTGGACGGAGATGCAATGCGCCATGTCCTGCGCGTCGCCTCTTCGCTGGATTCGATGGTGGTGGGTGAGCCGCAGATTCTCGGTCAGACCAAGGATGCTTGTCGGGTGGCGACGGAATGCGGGGCTGCCGGTCCGATCTTGGGACGCCTCTTCCAGCACGCCTTCGCCACCGCAAAGCGGGTGCGCAGCGAGACGCGGATCGCTGAACGTCCGGTGTCGGTGGCCCGAGTCGCTGTGGATCTGGCCCGCCAGATCTTCGAGAACCTGGCCGACAAGCAGGCGCTCCTGATCGGGGCCGGCGAAATGATCGAGTTGGCCCTCGAGTCCCTGCGCAAGCACGGTCTGGAATCGATCCGGGTGGCCAACCGGACTCCCGAGCGGGCCCAAGAGCTTGCTGCCCGCTTCGGTGCCACCGCCCACGGACTCGACGGGTTGACCGAGCTGATCGCGGAGGTGGACGTGGTGCTGATCTCGATCGGCGGCGACGATCCGATTCTGACCGTCGAGCTGCTGGAGCGGGCGCTGGCATCGCGTTGGGGACGCCCCCTGTTCGTGATCGACATCGGGGTTCCGCGCAATGCCGACCCAGCCATCAACAAGCTGGACCCGGTCTATCTCTACGACATCGATGACCTGGCTTCGCTGGCCCGCAAGAACGCGGACGAGCGCCAGCGTGAGGGCGTTCTTGCGGAAAGCATCATCGAAGAGCAGCACCAGCGCTTCGAAGGTTGGCTCACGGCGCTGCGCGCGATTCCTACCATCAAGCACCTGCGCGAGCGGGTGGAGTCGATTCGCGTCGACGAGCTCGAGCGCGCGCTGCGAAGGATTTCGCTCGACGACGACCAGCGCGAGGCCGTCGAGGCCCTGACGAAGTCGATCGTGAACAAGATCCTCCACGCGCCCGTTTCGAAGCTGCGCCGCGAGGCCGAGCACGAAGAGGGCATTGTCTACCTCGAGGCAGCGCGGGCCCTGTTCGGTCTCGACGACGAAACATCGGACGAAGAATGACTCGGGTTCGCCTGGCCACACGGGCGAGCGAGCTGGCGCTCGCCCAGTCCGGAATGGTGGCGCGCCTGCTCGAACGGGTCCTCGGCGTCGAGATCGAGCTGGTGCCGCTCACGACGACGGGCGACCGCCTGAAGGACGTCTCCCTGGCGAAGCTGGGCGGCAAGGCTCTGTTCGTGAAGGAGATCGAGGAGGCCCTGCTGGAAGGGCGTGCCGATCTTGCCGTCCACAGCGCCAAGGATCTGCCGGCAAGGATCCCTGAGGGTCTCGAGCTGGTGGCCTTTCCCGAGCGGGCCGATCCGCGCGACGCATTGATCGCACGTGAACGGGGCACGACGCTGACGGGTCTTGCACGGGGTGCTCGGGTCGGAACCGGCAGTGTTCGGCGCTCGGCGCAACTGCACGTGCTGCGGCCCGACCTCGAGATCGTTCCGTTGCGCGGCAACGTACCCACCCGGATTCGAAAGCTGGAAGACGAAGACCTGGACGCGGTGATTCTCGCCAGCGCGGGGCTCGAGCGGCTGGGGTTGGCCGATCGGATCGACGAACGCATCGATCCGGCCCGCATGTTGCCCGCCGTGGCCCAGGGCATCCTGGCCATCGAGGGCCGGGTGGGAGACTCCATTTCGCGCGATGCCGCCATGATCAGTCACGCCGAAACCGTGGCCCGGGTCCGGGCCGAACGCGGAGTGCTCGTTGGACTCGATGCCGATTGCAATGTGCCTCTCGCCGCCTACGCGGAGGTCGAGGACGGCAAGCTCCGCCTGCGCGCGCTGCTCGCCAACCTGACCGGTCAGTGCGTCCTCACCTCGGAGGTCGAAGGCGACGTCGATTGTGCTGCCGAGCTGGGATCGCAGCTGGCCGCGCGGCTGCTGGCGGGCGGCGGGTCGCAGCTGCTGGAGCAGTTGCGGGCTGAGAGCGGGTCGTGACCGGCCGCCACAAGCCGGGTCGGGTGCTGCTGGTGGGAGCAGGGCCGGGGGATCCCGATCTCATCACCGTCCGCGGTGCACAGGCCCTTCGGTCTGCCGACGTGGTCGTTCACGACGCCCTGGCTGCGGAGGAGCTACTCGATCTCGCCCCGCTCGAGGCGGAACGCATCAACGTGGGCAAGCGCGGACATGACGATCCGACCCGACCGCAGGAAGAGACGACGGCACTTCTGTTGCGGCTCGCGCAACAGGGCAAGACGGTCGTGCGCCTCAAGGGTGGCGATCCCTTCGTGTTCGGACGCGGCGCTGAGGAGGCGTCGGCACTTGCCGAGGCCGGCATCCCGTTCGAAGTCGTTCCCGGCGTCTCCTCGGTGATCGGTGCGCTGGCCTACGCGGGAATTCCCATCACCGACCGCCGCTACTCGGCGTCGTTCGCCGTCGTGACGGGACACAAGGATCCGACCCGGGTGACGCAAGAAACGCGCTGGGCCGATCTCGGCCGCGCGGCCGATACCCTCATCATCTTGATGGGCATGCGAAACCTCGAAGGTCTGGTAGAGAAGATCATCGACGGAGGGCTTTCTCCGGAGACGCCGGCGGCTGTCGTGGCGGACGGAACGCTTCCGAGTCAGCGCGTGGTCGAGGCTCCCTTGAACCAGCTCGCCGAGCGGGTCCGCGCCGAAGGTCTTGGAGCCCCCGCTGTGGTCGTGATCGGCAACGTCGTAAAGCTTCGGCAACGCTTGAACTGGATCGAGCGGCGTCCGCTCTTTGGACGCCGGGTGCTGGTGACGCGGACGCCCGAGCAGGCGAGTGAGTGGATGGAGGCGCTGCGCGCGGCGGGAGCCGCTCCGCTGCTGATCCCAATGATTCGAATCGAGGCCGCGTCGGACTCGGGTCCGCTGGACGCTGCGCTGGACCGGCTGCGCGGCTACGACGCGTTGCTGATCACGAGCGCCAATGCCATCCGGTTCCTGGCCGCGCGGGCGCGCGAACGCGGCGTGTTGCTCCGCGATTTCGGCGGCAGCGTCGTGTGCGTCGGGCCGAAGAGCGCCGAGGCGACACTGGCCGAGGGGCTTCCGGTCCAGACGATTCCGGCCGAACGCTTTGATGCCGAAGGCATGCTCGATGCCATCGAGAAGCACTTCCCTCCGGCCGGCCGGCGCTTCCTGTTGCCCCGGGCGGAAGCCGGCCGGGAGACCCTGGTTGACGGTCTTCGGGCGGCCGGCGCCACGGTCGATGCGGTGACGGCCTATCGTACCGTGGCTCCCGACACCGACGCCGCGGCGTTGTGCGAGCGTCTGACGGCGGGCCGGCTGGATGTGCTCACGTTCGCGAGTCCTTCGGCGGTCCGGAATTTCATGGCATTGTTGGATCGGGCAGCGCGCCGGGCCGTGGCCGATTGTCTGGTGGCCGCCATTGGCCCCACGACCGCGGAGGCGCTACGCAAGGAGGGACTCGAGCCGGACGTCGTGCCGGAGCGGGCCAATGCGGCAGACCTGGTGGCGGCATTGGTCGAGGCCTGCGGCGCAGGAGGATCGTCATGAGCTTTCCGATCACACGCATGCGTCGCCTGCGCCAGAACGACACCCTGCGCCGGATGGTCCGGGAGACCCGGGTCTGCCGGGATGACCTGGTGCTGCCGCTCTTCGTGGTGGAGGGCAGCGGGGTCCGTGAGCCCGTCGCCTCGCTGCCCGGCGTGTTCCGCCACTCGGTGGACATGCTCGTCAACGAGGTGAAGGAGGTGCGCGATCTGGGCATTCCCGCCGTCATCCTCTTCGGGATTCCCGGCGAGAAGGATGCGCGGGGGTCTGGGGCCGACGCCGCGGACGGGATCGTGCAGCGCGCGGTGGAAGCCTCCAAGGCCGCCGAGCCCGATCTCTGTGTCATCACCGACGTCTGTCTGTGCGAGTACACCGACCACGGCCACTGTGGCATCGTCGAGGGCCTCGACGTGCTGAACGACCCGTCCGTTCAGCGCCTGGCGGCGATCGCCCTGTCCCATGCCCGGGCGGGCGCCGACGTGGTGGCGCCCTCGGACATGATGGACGGACGCGTCGCAGCCATTCGCGAGACACTCGACCAGGGCGGCTTCGAAGGAGTGCCCATCCTGTCCTACGCGGCCAAATTTGCCAGCGCCTACTACGCACCCTTTCGCGACGCGGCCGAGAGCACGCCCGAGTTCGGCGACCGGCGCAGCTACCAGCTGGATCCGCCCAACGGACGTGAAGCCCTGCGCGAGATGCGGCTCGACCTCGAAGAGGGTGCGGACGCGCTGATGGTGAAGCCCGCGCTGCTGTACCTCGATCTGCTGTCCGCCGCGCGTCGCGAGTTCGACGTCCCGCTGGCTGCGTATCACGTGTCTGGCGAGTACGCGATGATCCAGGCTGCCGCTGAAAGGGGCTGGATCGATGCGGAGCGGGCCATGGACGAGGCAATGGTTGCGATCAAGCGTGCCGGTGCCGACATGATCCTGACGTATGCCGCCAAGGATGTGGCCGCGCGACTGGGCTAGCGCCTCGCGCGGGGGGGACCCAATGGCCCTGGTCTACAAGGTGGTCGAGACGAGTGACGTGAGCGACGTCGAGCTCGAGCGAATCCTGAACGAGACGACGTCCGAAGGCTGGGCTCTCGACATGATGCAGTTCGCCATGCGTGACTCGTCGAAGCGCCCGGCCATGGCCTTCCTCACGTTTACGCGGGATGACGGCGAATGAAAGTCAGCCGGGGCGGCTGACTTTCATTCGCTTGGCGCAATCCAAGGGATTGCGCGGTTGCGCGGGGACGTTGTTGAATATTCAACTCCCCAACCCGGGGAAACGATCGTAAACGGGACGGAGTTGAATATTCAACAACGTCCCCGTCCGTTTCCGCCCGCGTTTTCGAGGTCGTCGCGGTCGGGGGGAGATACGGCGTCCGGCTGCGTGGGCCGTGGGGGAAGCGGTACTCCGGCCGCGTAGGGAAAGACCGTGCGGGCCAGGTCGATCTTGGAGCCCAGCAGCTTGTTCACGCCGGTCAGTAGCCCGATTACCCGGCCCAGCAGCACCAGATGGATGGGGATTCGCACGATCGGGTTCTGGCGAATCCGCTTGGGTACCTCGCGTCCGAAGCGCTCGGTGAATTCCTTGTCGATCTTCACTCCGTGCCGGAACTGGGTGGCGAGCTCGAGGATGAAGGCTGCGATGTCGTTCAACGAATCCGGACGCCCATCCCGGGTCTCGAAGCCGAGCTCGAGCATGGCCTCGGCCATGCTGTCGGCGTCACCCTGGATCATGGCGCTGGCGAATCGGACCGCGGTCTCCCGAAAGTGGGGCGGCAGCTCCTTGGCCAGACCGAAGTCGACGAAGACCAGGCGCGGCCGCCCGTCCTCCATGGGCTGCACCATCAAGTTGCCGGGGTGCGGGTCGGCGTGGAAGAAGCCATGGACCAGCACCTGTTCGCAGTAGGCCTCGATCAACAGCTTGGAGACCTGCTTCGGATCGAGTCCGGCCTGCTGGAGCCCTTCGAGATCGGTGATCTTGATGCCGTCGATGAAATCCATGACGAGCACCTTGCGGGTTGTGTGCTCCCAGTGGATCCGAGGCACCGTGACGTCGTCGCGGTCTTCGAAGAAGCGGGAGATGCGTTCCGCGTTGTGGCCTTCGTTGACGAAGTTGAGCTCCCGGGGCACGTGGGTGCGCAGCTCATCGATGAGTGGCATCAGTTCGAAGTCGCGCTCCAGGAACTCGACAGCGCGAAACAGCGCGCGCAGGTTGCGCAGATCGTCGCGGACCAGGGCTTCGATTTCGGGGTACTGAACCTTGACGGCAACGCGTTCGCCGCTGCGCAGCCGGGCCTCGTGGACCTGGGCCAGTGAAGCGGAAGCGATTGGCTCCACCGAGAAGAAGCTGAAGAAGTCGCCGAGGGGTCCGCCCAGCTCGGTTTCGACGGTGTCTCGCACCACGGGGAACGGGTGTGCGGGAACCCGGTCCTGGAGCTTCGAAAGAACGTCGACATAAGCGGGCGGCAGGATGTCGGCGCGGGTTCCCAGGAATTGGCAGCCCTTGAGAATCATCCCCTGGAGCTCGATTGCCGCCTGGTAGATCGACTCAGCGCTGGTTCGGTGGAACTTCTGCCAGCGCTCGTCCATGTCGCGCGGCGCCAGTCGGTTCTCGATGAAGCGGTGAGCGCGCAGGCCCAGATAGATGCGACCGAAGGTGGTGCCGATCCGGCGCGCCCGATAGAGGCGCTGGCCCGCGCGCACCCTGGCGTTACCAGAGCTCGGGCGGCTTGGAGGGGCAGGACCAGGACGCGTCAAAGGATTCATCGCCGTTGGAGGCACCGCCGGAGTCCTCGGCGTCTTCCTCTTCGTCCGCGTAATCGTCGTCTTCATAGGACGGTGTGTAGGCGCACTCCACCCAGCGCGGCGCTGGGAACTCGAGGATGTAGCTCGAGCCGAAGCTCCGATACCTGAACTCTCCGTCGTAGAGGAATCCGAAGCCGATGGACGGCGTCGGCACCGCGTCGAGATAATTGGCCTCGACGAGTTCGATCATTTCATCCGGGTAGATCTCTTCCTGCTCGAGGTAGGCGGCAAGCGCGTCGTTGATACTCCGCGCCTGCTGTTCGCGGGTCACGTAGTAGTCCCAGCGCGCCCAGACTTCGCCGATGATGAGTGGGACGGCGATCAGTACAGCGCCGGCGGCCATGTGCAGGACTCGTGCATCGAGCTTCTCGGGGCGGCCGCGAACGCCGACGGTGCTGGCCAGGGCGATCGCCAGGGCGCATGCCACGGCGATTGGAATGTAGGTCTCGGCGCCCGCCCGAAAGGGCAGCAGGCTCATGGCCGAGCCCGCCGCCACGAACAGCAGCGGAGCGGTCACACCCAGCATCACGCCGCCGATGATCAGCGGGATCTTCTGGTCGGGATGCCGATGGGACAGGGCGATGCCGCCAGTGCCCATCGCGGCGCCCATCAGCCAGAGCATCACGAAAAGGGTTCCCACCTCCATGCCGAAAACGGGTACGGCCGGCCACGGGGAGATGCTGAACTGGAGGCTTGGGTTGGTGCCGGTGGCGTTTCGGATGAATCCGACCACCACGCAGAAGACGGGCAGGAACAGCGCGATCCGAAGCGGCCAGCGGCGGCGCAGCCAGCTCTCGGCCAGGAACGGCGTGGCCAGGGAGAAGCCGAGTGTGATGGCCATGCATGCCAGGACCGCCGACGTGCGCCAGTAGAAGAACTCCCAGATCCGGGACGCCGCATCGCCGTAGTAGGTGAAGAGAACGCAGGCGACCACCGCGCTGTACCCGAGCGCCCGCGCGACGGCCGAGCGTCCGGTGAGGAAGACGGCGATCGTCAGTGCGAGCGCCGGGAATGTCAAGATTGCGATCAAGAGACCGGTGCTCTCGAAGGCGAAGGAAAGCCAGGTTGCGCGGGTCATGAACCCCGTCGGTTGGTACCAGGCAGGATCGATCGTGACCGGCGCCGGTCCGATTCCCTGATGAACGAGATAGGCCCAGAGCACGGCGAGCACTCCGAAGACCCAGCAGAGCCAATCCAGCTTGCGCTCTGCGCGGGTCGAAGCTTCGCTGGCGGTCACTTCTCTTCCTCGTTCTCTTTCAGCGCGGCGTGGAACTCGTTCACGGTGCCGCCCTCCGGCCCCTTGAGCCGGATCTCCGCCTTCACCTCGAGGGTACGGCCTTCCAGAATTTCTCGCATGATGGCTGCAAGATCCATCTGCTGCATCGACTGGGCGATCTCGAAGCTCAGGCGCTCGAGGAACTCCTTGCGAGTGCGCTCGCTCTGCTCTGTCGCAAAGTCCATCCAGTCCTTGGGGAGGGTGTCACCGAGGGCCTTGCGGATTGTTTCTTCGGTCAGGAAGAAGCCGGAGAGTCCGATGGAAAGCGCGCGGCGCGCGAACTCGGGCAAGGCGGGCTTGCGCTCGCTCCCTGCTTTGGATTCCACCTCATCGGTGACGGGCTCTTTTTTATTCCCTCGATCCAGCGCCATGGAGTAGATTGCCTTTTATGAGCCGGACCCGGGTTCGCGACATCATGCCCCGCAAGATGGTCACGATCAGCGAGAGCGACAGGCTGTCGACGGTCGAGGATATCATGACGCTGGGTCACGTGCGCCACATGCCCGTGGTTCACGCTGGGAAGCTCGTAGGCGTCGTCTCAGAACGCGACCTGCTGCGCGCATCCCTCTCGAACCTGAACGAGTTCGGCAACGAGGAGCGCCGGGCCTTTCTCCAGGTGGTGGAGATCGGGCGGGTGATGTCGACTCCGCCCGTCGTGACCGCGCTCGAAACGAGCGTCGAGGATGCGGCCCGGGTGATGGCGGAACGCAAGATCGGCTGTCTGCCCGTGGTCGACGGTGACCGTTTGCTGGGTCTGATCACCGAAACCGATATTCTCCGCTACTTCGCCGGGATGGTGAGCGCCGAAGACTGAGGCGATCACACCTCGATCCGCTTCCAGCGGCCCGAGGCGAAGCGCCAGCTCAGCAGCACGGCCTTGACACTCCAGTCCGCCAGCAGGCAGCACCACACGGCCTCCACGGTGCCGAACAGGGGCTTGGCAACGACGACGGCCAACCCCAGTCGGAACACCAACAGCCCGGTCAGGACGACCACGAGCGGGAAGCGCGTGTCCCCTGCGCCACGCAGGCCGCCGCCCAACGCGAACTCGACCGCCATGGCCGGCTGTGCGGCGCCCAGGATCCAGATGAAGCTGACCGTCAGGTCGATGGTCTCCTGTCCGACGGCGCCAAAGACGTTAGCCAGGGGACGCGCGAACACGATGATCACCAGCCCCAGGCCACCCATCACGGCAACGGCATTGATTGCACTGCGCCAACCGAGCCGCTCGGCCACCTGGGGCAGGCCGGCGCCGAGGTTCTGTCCGACCAGGGTCGAAGCCGCCATCGAAAAGCCCATGCCGGGAACGAAGCAGAACGACAAGATGCGCACGCCGATCAGGTAGGCCGAGATGGCCGCGGTCGAAAAGGATGACACGATGCCCATGAAGATGAGCAGTCCGCCGCTGAAGATGGCCTGCTCGACGGCCGTCGGCAGTCCGATGCGCAGCAGCCGCCAGGACAGGGCCCGTGTCACGCTGGCGCGCCAGCCAAGCATCGGGAGAATCAGCTTGTCCCGTTGCCAGAGTGCCGCCATCACGGTGGCGGCAAACAGGAATACGAAGCCGGTCGCCCAGGCGGAGCCCTCCGCACCGAGCTCGGGCGCTCCCAGCTCGCCGAAGATCAACGCGTAGTCGAGGACGACGTTGAGCAGCACCGTCAGCGAGCCGACGATCAGCGGTGTGCGAACGTCGCCGGCGGCTCTCAACGCCTGTGCCAGGGTGATCTCGATCGCAAACGGAATCTGGAACAGGAGCAGGATGGCGAGACACGTCCCGCCGAGAGCGGCCACCTCGGGCTCGACCTGGAGCACCGCCACGATCGGTTCGCTCCAGGGAATCACGGCCATGATCAGGATCCCCCCGACGACGGAGAGTGCGACGGAGCAGTGCGTGGCTCGGGCCGCTTCTTCCATGTTGCCGGCACCGCACTCCCGGGAGACGATGGCCATCGTTCCCGTCGTGACGGCCGTCAAGACGGCGAAGCTGAAGAAGTGGATCTGGAGCGCGATGCCAACCCCGGCGATGGCCTCGGTGCCGAGCGACGACACGAACATGAAGTCGACAACGCCCACCAGCGAGTGCAGCGCGAAGAGCGCCATCGTAGGCCAGGCGAGTTGCCAGACTCCCGTCGCCGGCGGCGTGACGACGGTCTCCTCCGCCGGACCCGATTCGTGTCGGCTGCCGTTCACGAGGCGAATTCATTCCAACGCGCCAGGATGTGTCGGGCAATTCGATCGGCGAGCGCGGTGGTTCGGGTCAGGCGCCGGGGACCTCGCGGGGGGGTGTGCCAAGACGTCGGGTTGAGGGGGTGCATGGGGTCGCCTTTCGTAATACAACGCCGACGCGTTTCAATCGTCGACGGGTTCTCGAAGGAAGCGCTGGAAGGCGGGCGGGATGATGGCGGCATCGAGGGGGCGAGGAGCTTGGGCCACCACGTCGACGCCATTGTAGGTGTTCCAGAACAGGCTGGGGCCCCGAAGCCGGCCAGAGCGTGCGCGAACGACGATCTCGGCCAGGCATTTCGCGGTGTAGGTGGTCTCCAGCTGGATTCCGGCCTGCCGCGCGAGCGTCATTGCCTCGCGGGCGGCCGGGGTCACGGCGCCGTAGCACGGGCCAAGCTGGTCCTTCACATAGTCCAGGTCCGGGTGAGCGCGGCCTCTCGACGAAATCGACGCGTCCAGGCTGGCAAGCCAGTCGATCAGCGATCCGGCGGAACCCAGGATGCGGCGTGGACTCGGTGGCAGGACGTCGTTGACCAGTACACCGACCAGTCGGGATCGCAGACCGGTGAGGACGAGTCCGGCGGCCAGTCCGATCAGGCTCCCGCCGCTTCCGATCGCGATGTAGATGTCGGCAGGCTCCGGACAGTCACCGTGTTCGACTTGTTCGGCGAGTTCGAAGGCGGCGGCGACGAAGCCTAGGTTGCCGTGTCGCGAGGTTCCCCCGGTCGGCACATACGTTGGCCGCTCCATTCGCAGGGTCGATGTGCCGAGCACGCGAAATAACTGGGCGGCCGCGCCGGGAAGGTTGCGGCCGTAGACGAGTTTGGCGCCGTAGGCCGCATGCAGCAGCAGCGATTGCTGGACCTCGCGGGTCAGGGGTTGGTCGACGAGTATCAGGGTGGTTCTCATGCCTGCTTCCGAACCGAGGATGGTCGTCGCCAGTCCATGATGGGTGCCGAGGCCGCCGGTCGTGATCAGTCGTTCCGAGCGTCGGGCCAGTGCGGCGCCCAGGATGAACTCGAGCTTGCGCGGTTTGTTTCCGCCATAGCGTGAGCAGCTCCGATCGTCCCGCTTGATCCAGAGGTCGGGCGTGTCGGCGGGAAGTTCCGGCAGCACCAAGCGCTCCACCGGTGTCGGTCCGCTCAACAGCGGGTGCCACGGCAGAACCGCCGCGAGCGCGGGATGGGTCCGAAACAGGGCTGAGGGAGCGGCAGCCACGCCGCAGATGTGGACGAAGCGCGGCCCCAATGCAACCGATTGACTTTTCCCGCGGGGATCCCGTACCCTCCGGAGTGCCCCCCCCCGGGACGCCCGCGCGCCACCGGTGGGATCGAGGTGCTGCATGGCGGTGGTGGAGAAGGTCGAGGCGGAAGTCGGGGGACGACGACGCCTGCGTCTCTCGAATCCCGCCACTCTCGAGCCGATCGGCGAGATCGAAGTTCACGATGCGTCGGATGTTCGCGCCAGCATCGAGCGCGCCCGGAAGGTCCAGCCCGCCTGGGCCGAGTTGGCCTTCGAAGAGCGCGGCCGTTTTCTCGAGCGCGCCGTGCGCGTGATCATCGAGCGCCAGGACGAGATCGTGGACGTGATCGTTTCCGAAACGGGAAAGCCGCGCATGGAAGCCCTGTCTGCCGAGCTGATCTCGTCCTGCGATGCGCTCCAGTTCTATGCGAAGCGCGCCAAGGGTCTGCTGCGGGACCGGTCGATTCCGCTGCACCTGATGCGGACCAAGAAGCTTCGTCTCGTCTGCAAGCCGGTCGGTGTAGTGGGAATCATCACGCCCTGGAACTTTCCTTTCGCGCTCACGATCAATCCAACGGCCCAGGCCTTGATGGCCGGCAACGCGGTCGTGCTCAAGCCTTCGGAAGTCACGCCCTTCTCGGCGCTGCTGCTGGATGAGATCTTTGCGGCCGTGGGCCTTCCCGAAGGTGTCTTCACGGTCGTCACCGGCGACGGCGAGACCGGTGCCGCCCTGGTGGATGCCGGCGTTGACAAGATCTCGTTCACCGGGAGCGTTCGGACCGGCCGCAGGGTGGCCGAGGCGTGCGGACGCAACCTGACCCCGTGCACGCTGGAACTCGGGGGCAAGGATCCGATGGTGGTGTGTGCGGATGCCGATCTGGACCGCGCTGCCCGTGGCGCGGTTTTTGGTGCCTTCAGCAATTCAGGCCAGGTCTGCACGTCGACCGAGCGCGTCTACGTGGTTGACGAGGTTGCCGAAGCCTTTACCGCAAAGTGCGTGGAGCTGACCTCCGAGCTTCGTCAGGGCAGCAGCGGCGAATTCGACGTGGGCGCCATCATCTGGCCCGGCCAGATCGACATCATCGAGAGCCATGTTCGCGACGCCGTAGAGAAGGGCGCCCGTGTACTCACCGGTGGCCGTCGCAACCCCAACGAGCGGGGCTACTTCTGGGAGCCCACGGTTTTGGTCGATGTCGATCACGACATGGCCATCATGCGCGATGAGACCTTCGGTCCAGTGCTTCCGATCATGCGTGTTACCGATGAGAACGAGGCCCTGCGTTTGGCCAACGAGACCGGCTACGGACTCAACGCTAACGTCTGGACCAAGGACAAACACCGTGGTTTCGAGCTTGCACGATCGATCGAATCCGGCTCGGTCGTCGTGAACGATTGTATGATCACGTACGGCGTAACCGAGTCTCCCTTCGGTGGAGTCAAGCAAAGCGGCATCGGCCGGGTGAACGGCGAGATGGGGCTCAAGGGGTACTGCAACGTGCAGTCGATCGTGATCGACCGGATGGGCGCGAAGTCGGAACCGCTCTGGTACCCGTACTCGAACGACAAGCTCGGTAGGATGAAGAAGATGATGCGGTTCCTATGGGGAACCTCTCTCGGACGTTTCCTCTCGTAGCCGCGTGGGCGCTACGCAGCAGGGCATCGTCCGGTGAAGCGGAGAATCGGATGATTTCGACGATCTTGGTGGCAAGCGATGGTTCTGAAGCTTCGAGTGTGGCCGAACGCTATGGCGTGGGTCTGGCCGGCCGACTGGAGGCGCGTGTGTTGGGTCTTTCGGTCATCGAGGAGCGCCTGGCGCGCGGCCTGAAAGACGATGGCCTCGGCGTCATGGCGCCGTCGCAGGAAGCCTTCGCGGCCTACCTGAAGAGCCGCGCCGAGGCGACCTGCCGGCGCCTGTCGGAAAAGGCGCGGGCCGCAGGGATCGAGAGCCAGTGCGAGACCGCACAGGGAATCGCCGACGACCTGATCGTCGAACGCGGACAGCACGCGGACCTGCTCGTGCTGGGACGCGACGGGCAACACAAGGAGTTTCGGACTGGATTGATCGGTTCGACGGTCAACGGCGTGGTTCGCAAGACCGGAAAGTCGGTGCTGGTGGTGCCCGATGGCGCTCAGCTGTCGGGGCCGATCATGCTGTCCTTTGATGGTTCGCCCGGCTCGCGGTTGGCCGCAGCGCTTGCCGTCGAGTTCGCCAAGAAGCTGTCCGAGCCGGTGCACGTCTTCGTCGATTCGAAGGACAAGGGGCGCGCCATCGCTCGCTTCGACGAAATCCGCAGCGTCGTCGGAGCCCTGCCGGTACCGGTGCGTGAGATCTCGTCCACCCTCGGCAGGCCCGACGTAAAGGTCGTCGACTCGGCACGCGAGGTCCGGGCGGGGTTGATCGTGATGGGTGCCTTCGGCCGCAATCGGATCACCGACTACTTCCTCGGCAGCAACTCGGCGGCCGTGATCCGCACCTCGCCGATCGCGGTGCTGGTTGCGCGCTAGGCGGGAATGGTTCCGGTTGTGACGATCCGTCCGATCCGCTTGGCGGAGCTGGCCGACGTGTTGGAGCGGCCCTTCGAAGGCGAGGGCGACTTCGAGATCAAGGGCGTCGCGGCCCTCGCCTCCGCGGGTCCCAGTGATCTCTCCTTCGTCCGTTCAGAACGCTGGAGTGATGCCGTGTCGGCTTCAGCGGCAGGCGCCGTGATTGCGCCCGAGGGCGTCGACGTGGGAGGCCGCGCGGTGATCCGCTCGCCCCATCCGGGCCTCGACTTCGCCCGCGCCGTGCGACGCATCCAGCCGATGCCGCGGCTGCCGGCCGGCATCGACCCCGGCGCTCACGTGGCGGACGATGCCCAGTTGGATCCGACGGCCGCAATCGGACCGGGCTGCGTCGTCGGCTCCGGTGCACGCGTCGGCGCGCGGTCGGTCCTGTACGCCAACGTGACCCTCTACGCCGGCGTCGTGGTGGGAGTCGATTGCAGGGTCCATGCCGGCTGTGTCCTGCGCGAGGGAACCGTGCTTGGCGATCGGGTGGCGCTGCAGCCGGGAGTCATGCTCGGCGGCGACGGGTTCGGCTACGTCGGGAATGAGAAGGACGAGTGGGAATCGGTTCCCCAGACCGGCGGGGTCATCGTGGAAGATGACGTCGAGATCGGCGCCAACGCGACCGTCGACCGAGGAACGCTGGGCGACACGCTGATTCGTCGCGGCGTGAAGATCGACGATCTATGCCTGATTGCTCACAACTGCGATGTGGGAGAGAACGTCCTGATCGCGGGCCAGGTCGGGATCGCCGGCAGCGTCGAGATCGGGCGCGACGCGATCCTGCTCTCCCAGGTCGGAGTGGCCGACCACGTTCGCATCGGGGCCCGCGCCTATGTCGGACCCCAGTCCGGTGTCCCGGCGGATCTCGAGACTGGCGCTCGAGTGCTCGGGACGCCCGCTCTCGACCTGCCGCTGGGTCGACGCGTGGTGGTGTCGATGCGCCGAATCCCGGAGTTGTTGCGCAGGATGCGTCGCCTGGAGCGCCGTCTCGACCCGGATGCCTCCGACGCGGTCGAGCCGGAATGAAGCGTGTCCCGCTGAGCCGGCTCGAACGACAGATCCAGCAGGCGCGGGAGGGGCCCGAGCTTCAGGCCCTGCTGGTGCCCCTGAAACAGGACCCGCGCCAGGGTGCCCGGCGGATCGTCGAGCGCACCGAGCGTCGGCTGCTGGCCGCGGCCCATGAGCGCGAGCGCCTCGCCGGTCTTTTCGAGCTGCGCCGGCAGTTGATCGCCGCGGGTGCACGAAGGGTGGCCGGGGTCGACGAGGTCGGCGTCGGGCCCCTGGCCGGTCCGGTCGTGGCCTGCGCCGTGGTTCTTCCGGAGGAGATGGACCTTCCCGGTCTGAACGATTCCAAGCAGCTCTCGCCGGGCGCGCGCCAAGAACTGTCCCGGCGCATACGCGCCCAGGCCGTCGACGTTTCGGTGGCGGAAGTGACGCCGCATGACATCGATCGGCTCAACATCCACCACGCCACGCTCGAAGCCATGCGCCGTGCCGTCGTGGGCCTGACTCAGCCGCCCGATCACGTGCTGGTCGATGCCCGCACGATTCCGGGTCTCGAGGTCCGGCAAACGGCCATCGTTGGTGGCGACTCCAAAGACGGTTCGATCGCGGCGGCCTCGATCGTGGCCAAGGTGTATCGTGATGCGCTGATGGTGGAACTCGACGCGCGTTTTCCGGTGTACGGGTTCGCTCGCCACAAGGGCTATCCGACACCCGATCATCAGCAAGCGCTTCGCGTTCACGGTCCATCGCCAGAGCATCGGCGTTCGTTCGCTCCCGTGGCACGCGCGGCCGTTGGCCGGTCTGCGCCGGCCTAGCCCGAGCATGCGGCTCTTTGAAAAGCCCGAAGACTTCCAGGTCGACGAAGTGCCGCTCTATGCTCCGACAGGGGAGGGTAGTCACACGTTCGTACGGATCGAGAAGCGCAATCGCACCACGCCCGAAGTTGCCCAGGACCTGGCGCGGGCCGCCGGAGTAAAGGCGCGGGACGTGGGCTATGCCGGGCTGAAGGACAAGCTGGCGGTCACCACCCAGTGGTTCTCGGTGCCCGGCCTCGCTCCCGAAGCGGCACTTGCGTTGGAGTTGTCCGACGCGCGCGTGCTCGAGGCCGAGGCGCATCCCCACAAGCTCCGGACGGGCCAGCTTCGCGCGAACCGCTTTCGCATCCTGGCCAGGGATGCCGAGCGGCAAGGAGACGCTGCCGAGGCGCGGGTCCAGGAGCTCGTGGCACGCGGAATGCCGAACCGCTTCGGTCCCCAGCGCTTTGGTCGTCGCGGCGACAACGCCGATCTCGGGCGACGTCTGCTTGCGGGCGAGCTCAACATGAGGGATCGCCGACGTGCGCGTCTGTTTGTTTCCGCGCTTCAGGCCGAGGTGTTCAACATCGTCCTCGAGCGCCGCGAGCTGCCGCTCGACGCCGTCGAGGTGGGCGACGTCGCCAGGGTGCAGGCCAGTGGCGGGCTCTTTCTCGTGGAAGACGCCAAGGCAGAAAACAAGCGAGCCCAGCGCTTCGAGATCAGTCCAACCGGCCCGATCTTCGGCAATCGTGTCATCGAACCCGCCAGCCCCGTGGCGGAACGGGAGCGGGCCGTTGCGACGGAGTGCGGAATCGACATCGATTCGGTTTCGCCGCCGCCGGGTGTTCGGCTTCGCGGTGCCCGCCGTCCACTGCGCGTACTTCCCGAGGAGGTTCGAATCGAGCGCGAGGGACCGGATCTGGTGGTTCAGTTCATGCTTCCGCCCGGCAGCTATGCCAGCGTGTTCCTCCAGGAAGTCCTGGGAGACACATCCGACTGACGGCCGCATCGGGAGGCGGTATGCTGGCGACGTCTTTTGATCTCTGTCGCCAGGAGTTCCCATGAACATCGCCAACAACATTGTCGAACTGATCGGTCGCACCCCGCTGGTGCGCCTCAATCGAGTCGTGGCTGGAGTGAAGCCCCAGATCCTCGCGAAGCTCGAGAGCCAGAACCCGGCCGGGAGTGTCAAGGACCGCATTGGTCTCGCCATGATCGAGGCGGGCGAGCGCGACGGGCTGCTCAAGCCGGGCGAAACCGTCATCGTCGAGCCTACCAGCGGCAACACGGGTATCGCCCTGGCCTTCGTGGCGGCCGTCAAGGGCTACCAGTGTATCCTGACGATGCCGGAGTCTTTTAGCCCCGAGCGTCGCGCCGTGCTGCGGGCCTTCGGGGCGAAGCTGGTCCTGACCGATCCGTCCAAGGGCATGCCGGGTGCCATCGACAAGGCGAACGAGATCACGGCGGCGCTTCCGAACTCGTTCATGCCGCAACAGTTTCGCAATCCGGCGAACCCCGAGGTCCACCGCAAGACCACGGCGGAAGAAATCTGGAACGACACCGACGGCGAGGTTGATGCGCTGATTTCGGGTGTGGGCACGGGTGGAACACTGACCGGAATCGCCCAGGCCCTGAAGGAGCGCAAGCCCTCGTTCCAGGCGATCGCCGTCGAGCCGGCCGAAAGCCCCGTTCTGTCGGGCGGGTCGCCATCCCCCCATGTGATCCAGGGCATCGGCGCGGGATTCGTTCCCGAAATTCTCGATACGGAGTTGATCGATGGCATCATCACCGTTGAGAACGACGAGGCCCTCGAAATGGCACGCCGCATGGCGATCGAGGAGGGCATCCTCTGTGGCATCTCCTCCGGGGCCGCCGTCTCGGCCGCGATCAAGTACGCGACCGGAGAAGGTGCGAAGCTGGGCACGATCGTTGTGATCATCCCGAGCTTTGGCGAGCGCTACATCCAGACCAAGCTCTTCGATCCCTATCGGTACGAGGGGAGTGACGACGTCGAGGTCTGAGGGCAGTCGGCCCATCATTCGTCCTTTCCACGGCATCTGGCCGAAGATCCATGCCAGTGCCTGGGTCGCTCCGGGAGCCGTGGTCGTGGGGGACGTGGAGATCGGACCCGACTCGAGCGTCTGGTATGCCTCGGTGTTGCGCGGCGATGTCCACAGCATCCGGATCGGTGCGCGCAGCAACCTTCAGGACCACTGCGTTGTGCATGTGACCCGGGGAAGGTATCGCTGTGAGGTGGGCGACGAGGTGACGGTGGGCCATCGCGCGACCCTTCACGGCTGTCGGGTGGAAGACGCCGCCTTGATCGGCATCGGCTCCATCGTCCTCGATGGCGCCCAGATCGGTGAAGGGGCCGTCGTGGCGGCTGGGGCGCTACGCGCACGCGCACCGGGCAGAGGACGGCGAGGCCTGAGGCGCTACGCGCGCGCACCGGGCTGAGGACGACGAGGCCTGAGACGCTACGCTCCACTCGCCTGGATTGTGGGCCTGAGGTGGCATCGATGCCGCGTCGCGAAGAGAAAAAGGCGGAATCGCGTCGTCGGATCCTCGATTCGGCTCGGTCGGTCTTCTTCCGAGACGGTTTCATGGCCGCGAATCTGGACGAGGTGGCCGACAAGGCGGGTGTCGCCAAGGGGACGCTGTACCGGTATTTCGAGAGCAAGGCCGAGCTCTATGTGGCCGTGCTCGCCCACAATGGCGCCATCTTCGAACAGAAGATGCGAGCGACGCTTTCGTCCAACCTTTCGGCCGTCGAGCAGGTTCGGACGACGGCCCGCTTCTACTTCGCCCACTACGTTGAGAATCGGGACTACTTCCAGATCTTCTGGGCCATCGAGAACCAGTCGGTCATCGGCGAACTCCCGAGCACGGTGCTCGACCAGGTTGCGCGGCTCTGGGAACAGTGCATCCAGATCGTGGCCGAGTTGATCGAGAACGGAGTCAAGCAGGGCGAGTTTCGGGACTGCGACTCCTGGGAGGTTGCCCACCTGTTATGGACGATTGCGAACGGTCTCATCCAGACCGAGCACTCGGCGACCCGTCGTCGCCTGCGGCGAACCGGCCTCGATGAGGCGTTCGACGACGCCCTCGAGCTCGTCCTCCGCGGCCTTCGCGTCAGCTGACCCGACCCCGGACGGCCCATGGCCAACGACGCAGAAGAGCGGGTAAAACGCTTCTATCGCGACGTCGGCTGGCAGACCCAGGACGGCATCGCCGAAGACACCCGGCGATTCGAGGACCTTCGCGCCTGCGCCGGGGACTACGTCCGCCGCTGTCGACTCCGCGTGATGCGCCACACATTCCGGAGCGCGGCGCGGCCATCCTCGACATGGCCTCGGGCCCGATCGTCTTCGACGAATATCTCGAGTACTCCAAGAACTTCGAAAAACGCCACTGCGTCGACCTGTCTGAGGTGGCTCTGGAAGGTGCGCGGGCGCGCATCGGCGACCACGGCGTCTACCATTGCGGCAGCTTCTTCGATCTCGAATTCGATGACGACTTCTTCGACTGCGCCCTGAGCCTCCACACGATCTACCACATGGATGCCGGTCGGCAGGAGATCGCCGTGCGAAAACTTCTGCGCGTCACGAAGCCCGGCCATCCGGTCATCGTCGTGTACACCAGCCCGCGCACGTTGCTGGCCAAGCTGTGATGCCTTGGCGCTGGTTCAAGCAGACCGTGAAGCGCATCCTCGTTGGCCGGCTCGAGCCGAAGGAGCCCGAGCTCTACTTCTCACCGCACCCGATTGATTGGTGGCGACGCTTCGAAGACATCGCCGACGTCCAGATCTTCCCCTGGCGTTCCTTCGACACGCCTCATCAACAAGTCCTGTTCCCGAACAATGCCCTGGGCCGCTGGATGTTCGACCGCCTCTTTGCTCTCGAAGACCGCTTCCCGCGCTTTTTCGCGCGCAACTTCCAATGGCCGATGATCGTGCTGCGGCGCAGCGGGGGTGATTCAAGCGACTGAGAGGCCCGGTCCGCGTCGCCCCGATCCGAGCTCGAACCGCTGCGCGATCTCGTCGCGTGGATCGGCCGGGATTGGATGGCGGAGCGCCGAGCTTCCAAGTTGAATTCTGCCGCGACGGCCGCGACTTGCGAGTCTGGCTCGCGAGCGGGGCGATTTTCCCCGCGGGGTTCGAGCTTCCACCGGTTGACACCGGAACGGGTCTGCGAGACTTTGGCAGCAACGTCATGCACGGGGGGACGCGGTCATGATGGAGAGCTTGAGCGAACTGAGAAACCGGATCCGTACGCTGGTTGCGGAGCAGTTGGGTCTCGATGTGGCAGAGGTCGATCCCGAAGCGAGCATTCTCGATGATCTCGGCGCTGATTCGCTCGACGTGGTCGAGCTGGTCATGCTCCTGGAGGATGAGTTCGACATCGAGGTGCCGGACAAGGCGGCCGAGGCGATGCGAACCATCGCCGACTTCGAACGCTACGTCGCAAAGCAGGTGGCCTGAGGGCACGCCGCCACAGCGGCGCGCCGCTGGCGGAGTTTCGGGAGCGGGTCAGGTCTGGGGGCGGAGGCCGGGGAGCCAACCCTTCACTGCACCCCCCAGGACCGTTGCGATCGCAGCGACGAGTGCGATCCCCAGGCGCGGTCGCATGTTGGCCTGGAGCATGTTCGTGACCGCCTCCTGCTGCTCGGGCCCGGGTGGGATCGTCTTCAGCGCCTGGATCATCTCGGGCATGACCAGCAGCATCGCGTAAAGAAAGAACACGCCGAGCAGGTAGAATATCCCGAGCATGAAGCGCGGCCGGAAGGTTGGCCGTCGGCTTTGGGCCGGTTCGGACATCGCCACGCTAGCGTATGAAGTCCCAGAGGCAGCGTCAAACCATGTCGCGCGATCAGAAGGCCCCTTCCCGCATCGTCATCATCGACGGCACGAACGCGCTCTACCGCGCCTTCTTTGCCCTTCCCGGCTTACGGGCGCCCGACGGAAGCCCGACGAACGCGGCCTACGGCTTCGTCACCATGTTGGGCAAGGTGATCCGGGAAGAGCAGGCGGACGCCGTCATCGTTGTCTTCGACGCCCGCGGCAAGACATTTCGCCACGCCCTCTATGCGGACTACAAGGCCGGTCGCGAGGCGCAGCCAGAGGATTTGTCGGCGCAGATTCCCCTGGTCCACGAGCTGGTCGAGGCGCATCGGATTCCCATCCTCGAGGTGCCCGACTTCGAGGCCGACGATGTGATCGCGACATTGGTGGCCCGTGCTCCGAAGGCCGCCCGAGTCTTCATCGTTTCCACGGACAAGGACCTGATGCAGCTGGTCAATGAGAACGTGATGCTCCTCGACGGCTTGCAGGGCCGGCGCTACGACTCGGCGGCGGTGGAGGAGCGCTTCGGAGTTCCGCCCGACAAAGTTCTTGACGTGCGCGCCCTGGTCGGCGACCCCAGTGACAACATCCCAGGTGTCCGGGGAATCGGCGCCAAGGGTGCGGCCCAACTGATCACCGAATGGGGCGATCTCGAGAACCTGCTCCAGCACGTGGACGAAGTGAAGGCGAAGCGTGCGCGAAACGCCCTGGGCGAACACGCCGAGGACGCCCGCCTGTCGAAGCAGCTCTCGACACTGCGCACCGATGTGCCGCTGCCCCTCGAGCTTTCCGACGCCGTCCTGACCGGGCCCGACGTGGATCGGCTGCGCGCGCTCTACGAGCGGTTGGGATTCACCCGCCTGCTCGAAACCCTCGATGGCGCTTCGACCACGACCGGCGAGGGCGCCGCGCCCCGCGTCGACGTGACCATCGTAAAGAGCCAGGCCGGTCTCGACGCCGTTCTCGAAGAACTCGCCAAGCTGCCGAACGCCACCCTGCTGCCGGTGCTGGACGAGGCGGGGCCCCTGGCTGGCTCCGCCGTCGGGCTGGCGATCGCTCTCGAGGGCGGACGGGCCGCGTACCTCTCCCTGGACGAGGATGCGCTACCGCTCGTCGAGGTGGCTTCCAGGCTCGAGCCGTTGCTGGGCGCACTGGGTTCGGTGGCCTGGGCGGGCTGGCAATCGAAGCTGACCCAGATCCTGTTCAGCGAGTGCGGAGTGTCTCTCAAGGTTCCCCACTTCGACGCCGAGATCGCGGCTGGGCTGCTCGACTCTTCCGCTGGGCACACGTTGCCCGCCGTGGCGGCTGAAGCTCTCGGCGCGAAGCTCCGCTCCTGGCAGGAGCTGGCCGGGCGGGGCGCCAAGGCAACGCCGGTGCGCGAGCTGACGCTGTCCGACGTGGCCCTGTGGGCGGGTGAATCGGTCTGTGCAGTCGCGGCTCTGCTGCCGGGACTGACCCGTCGACTGGACGCCGACGGCCTCACCGACCTCTTCGAAGCCGTGGAGCTGCCGCTCACGGGCGTGCTGGCCCGCATGGAGCGCACCGGCGTGCGGGTCGACGAGGACAAGCTCGAGGAGCTGTCCCGCGAGTACGCGGACCAGCTCGATGGCATCGAGAAGGAGATTCACCGCATGGCGGGTGAAGAGTTCCTGATCTCGTCACCCAAGCAGCTCCAGAAGATCCTGTTCGAGAAGCTCAAGCTACCGGCCATCCGGAAGACCAAGACCGGCTACTCGACCGACGAGGACGTGCTCGAGCAGCTCTCGGCCGAGCACGAATTGCCCGAGCGGGTGCTGGCCTTCCGCCGGCTGTCGAAGCTCAAGAACACCTACGTGGACGCTCTGCCGCCGTTGGTGAACGAGCGCACCGGGCGCATCCATCCCACCTTTCATCAGCTCGGCGCGGCGACGGGCAGGCTCTCGGCGACCCAGCCCAACGTCCAGAACATCCCGATCCGCACGCCGGAAGGCGTGCGCATCCGCGAGGCCTTCATTCCCGCCGAGGGTTACCTGCTGCTCTCGGCCGACTACTCCCAGGTGGAGCTGCGCATCCTGGCCCACTATTCCGAAGACCAGAGCCTGATCACAGCCTTTCAGTCGGGCGAGGACATCCACCGCCGCACCGCGGCCGAGGTGGCCGGGATCAGGCCGGACGAGGTCGACGACGACCAGCGGGCGCGGGCCAAGGCCGTCAATTTCGGAATCATCTACGGGTCGTCGGCCTTTGGTCTCGCGAGACAGCTCGGCATCAGGTCGGCCGAGGCCCAGCAGACGATCGACGCTTATTTCGAGCGGTACTCGGGCGTGCGCCGCTTCCTGGACGAGACCCTCGCCAAGGCACGCGAGCGGGGCTACGTGACCACCTACCTGGGCCGCAGGCGCTACCTGCCGGATCTGGGCTCACGCAACCGGACCCTGCGCCAGGCGGCCGAACGCATGGCCGTCAACTCGGTCATCCAGGGCACGGCGGCCGACCTGATCAAGCAGGCCATGGTGGCCGTGGACGCCGACCTGACTGCCAGCGGTTCGCGGGCGCGCATGATCCTCCAGGTCCACGACGAGCTGGTCTTCGAGGTGCCGGAGGCCGAGGCCGAGGCCCTGGCAGCTCGTGTCGTGGCGCAGATGGAGCAGGTGCTGCCGCTCCGGGTTCCGTTGCGGGTGCACGCGGCAATCGGCCGGAACTGGCGGGAAGCCCATTGAGGCCGCCCGTAAGCGCCTGAAATACGGGCTTCCCTGTGGGGTGGGGGGACTTTGGCTCGGGACAGAGCCGGGCGAAGAGGTCTGCGAAGTTCTCCCTTCGGCTTCGGTCCCACGTCTCGGCCGGCGCAGCCTCCAGCACGTCCATGTCGTCGTAATGCCGCTCGGCTACGGCGGAGGACTCGTGGCCGATCGCCAGCTCCACCTGCTTGGCTGGGACGCCCCACTGCTTGACGGTAAGCCGTCAGCCGAGTTTGGACATTTTGGGTCTCTGATCTACGGGAGGGTTCCGGGCTCCGAGGGGAGATGGAATCCATCGCCAAGAAGGCATCGGCAGAGAAGGCGGTGCGAGACATTCGGCGCAGAACTGGACGACGCTTCTCGGCTGAAGAGAAGATCCGGATCGTGATTGAGGGTCTGCGGGGAGAGGAGAGCATCACCTCGCTGTGCCACCACGAAGGCATCGTGGCCAACCGCTGCTACCGCGGGAGCAAGGAGTTTCTGGAGGCGGGCAAGAAGCGCCTGCTGGGAGACACGCCGCGAGCAGCGAGTTCCAGCGAGGTCCCCGAGCTTCGCCAGGAAAACGCCCGACTCAAAGAGCTGGTGGCGGAGACGGTGCTTGAGAACCGTCTGGCACTATCAGATCTGGGCCCCCGCCGGCTGTCTGCCGCGGGGCATGGTTCCCGTGGGCCACCCCGCGGTTCGCGGCCGCTGCCCGAAGCGCCCGCTTCCCAGCTACCGCAGCCCCGAGAACGCCTGATCGATTCGGCACGAGCCTCCCGCTGATTCCGCGTGGTGGCTGACGAGCCGGAGCCGGTGTTTGATCCGACGAAGGCCGGACCGACGGGTGCTGCGGCTACGGAGCCCCCCGCGGGCTCCGGGTCCGTTGAGCGGGCAACAGCTTCCCAGTTCCGGCCTCCGCGATGAAGACAGGTCCCGAGATCACGCGCTGACTGGCCGGGTTGATGAATTTGACCGACTGCAAAACCTCCTCGGGGCAGCTGAGCGCACACACGTAAAGGGGCCGGACGTTCCAGCCTGCTCTCCAGGTGGAATCGCGATAGAACAGTTGGTTGACGATGTGGATCTCGCCGTGTCGATGCACCTGATCGACCGTCGATGCGACGAAGCGGCTGGTGGCGTGAGCGAACTCGCGAGAGCTCTGCCGAAACGATTGCTGCGTCACCTGGATCTGGTAGACGTTGGCGACCAGAACCAGTGCGAGCCAGCCGAAAGCCGCGAAGCGCGGAACCGCTGATCGCGCGTCCTTTCGGAAGACCCTCAGGTGTGTGAAGACGAGACCAAACGCGATGGCCGCTGCGCCCCAGGGGAAGTAGCGGTAGCGGTCTACCCGCCCGAACCACTCCACGCCACGGTAGAGCCGGAGCGGGATCGGGATGGAGTAGCCGATCACGAGCGTCAGCATCAGCACCGCGAGGAGGGGGACGAACTTCGTCCCCGTGATGCGGCGGTAGTCGAAGAGCAAGGCCACGGCGCTCAGTGTGAGCGCCACCAACCAGGGCCCAGCGCGGATTGATCCCACGAGCGCGTCGGTGCCTGCCGCCGGAAGCGCGAAGCCGACATACAGCCCATGGGTGAGGAGCCGAAGGGACTGCACCAGGGCAGCGTACCCTCCTTGTTCGAGGCTCAGTGCGTCGAGTGTGCTCGGCGTGACGTGGAGTGACCGCAACGCGAGGAACGAGCCGGTCACCGCTAGATACCCCGCGATCGAGAGCGCGCGCTGCGTTCGTGTGGATTGCCAAGCTTCAGCGCTCGGGCGGGCGGCGATGACCGCGGCATACAGGAGCGGCAGCTCGGCACCCATCGTGAAACTCGTCAGCATCAGTCCATGGGCGACCAGCGATAGCGCGAGATCGCGGGTTCGCGCCGTCGCGCAATACGAGAGGAAGCGCTCGAAGCTGACGAAGAAGAACAGGGTGCCGAGAAGCTGTCCCTGGGTCGTGATCCAAAGAATGGTGTTCGCGTGCCCCATGGTCAAACCGAACATCGCCGCGGCCACGACCGCGGCAGGCCCGCTCCGCGTCAGTCGCAACGCCAGGCGATGGAGCGCCAGCAGGTTCAGGATGTGAAGGGCGAGGCTGACGAGGTGGTATCCCCAGGGTGCGTCACCGAAGAGGGCGAACTGAACCGCCCACGCAGCTCGCAGCAGCGGCTGCCAGTGGACGCCGGAGACGGGTTGAACCAACTTATCGTACGAGAGGCCTTGGTGGCGAGCCTCGGCGAGATTCCGGAAATCATCAGCCGCGAAGCCGTCGGCGAGCATTCCGATGTAGACGATGGCAACCGTCGCCGCGAGCAGACAGACGATTCCCACCGATCCGATCGGCAACCCCGCCCAGGAACCGCTCGGAGGGCGTCTGCCCTCGTCCGGATTCGATAAATGTGTCAACGCAATCATGGTCGGCGACGCGAGCCGGGTAACTGTTCGTTTCCTTCTCGTTGGTTCGAATCGAAGGGGCCTCGGGGATAGATTGCTGTGCTGTGCGCTTTCGTGCCAATCGTGCAGGTCGTCAGACTTTCTCGGACAGTTGAACCGTTCTTTTTCAAGAGGGTTCCAACTCCCGTCTGCGGCTAGCTCGCGTTTCGCAGATACTCTTTCTTGCTTCGTTTCAATGTCAAGCGCCTGATTCTTTCTCTGCGGTTGAGGATTGCACATTGGCGACCGTGGTACATGTCGTCCGGCGTCACGTTGCAGCTGGATTCGTGGACCCGCTCAGGGTTGCAGTCCTCCACGAAGCGAGTGATGCCGGCTGGTCCGATCTGGCGCGATCAGCGGCACATCCGGGACGGGTGCGACCGCAGAAGGTCGGAACGCAGTGCCCGGTGGCGCCGGCGGCCCTGGGAACCGCCATGGGGGCGGCGCCGACGAAGAGGAGTACGAGGGCCGATGCGAGCGCGAGTCGAAGCCGGTTGAGCTCCGCTGGCTTCCCGGGACCCTCGCGTGGATCATTGCTCCAATCTGTCCAGACTCGGCTGACGGCTCGCAAACGCCACTAGGCGAGGATTCCCGGTACGACCTCGCCGGCGACGTCGGTCAGGCGGAACGCGCGCCCTTGGAATCGATACGTGAGCCGCTCGTGGTCGAGCCCGAGCAGATGCAGGATGGTCGCCTGCAGGTCGTGTACGTGCACTGGGTTTTCGACGATCCGGTAGCCGAGGTCGTCTGTTTGGCCGTAGGTGAGGCCGGCCTTGATGCCACCGCCCGCCATCCAGATACAGAATGCGTCCGGGTGATGATCGCGACCGCGTTTTTTGCCCCCGCCTCCACGCTGAAGCAAGGGCGTGCGGCCGAACTCGCCGCACCAGATGACGAGAGTGTCATCGAGGAGCCCTCGCTGACGCAGATCTTTGACGAGTGCCGCCGACGCGCGATCCACCTGCCGACATTTCACGGGAAGATTTCCGAAGACGTCCAGGTGATGATCCCAACCACCGTCATAGAGCTCAACGAACCGAACACCGCGCTCCACGAGACGGCGAGCCAGTAGGCAATTGTTGGCGAAGGAGGCCTCTCCGGATATGGCACCATACATCTCGCGCACTGATTCCCGCTCTTCGGAAAGGTCCATCAGTTCGGGGATCGACGTCTGCATACGAAAGGCGAGTTCGTACTGAGCGATGCGCGTAGCGATCTCGGGATCACCGACAGTTTCCAGATTCTCCTCATTCAGGGCGCGAATGGCGTCCAGAATACGCCGCCGGTCCGCTCGCTCGATTCCCCTGGGGTCCGACAGGAAGAACATCGGCTCGTCCCCCCCGCGAAATTCGACGCCGCGATACACGCTGGGTAGGAAGCCGTTGCTCCACAAGTCCCTACCGGCACCTACGAACACGCCGCTGCTCATTACGACGTAAGCCGGAAGATTCTGGTTTTCGCTTCCGAGGCCGCGGACCACCCAGGAACCGAAACTCGGTCGCCCGTAGCGAAAGAACCCGGTGTGGAGCACGAGTTGAGCGGGTACGTGGTTGTTCTGATCGGTGTGCACACTCTTGATCACGGCGATGTCGTCGACGACCTCGGAGAGGTGGGGAAGCAGCTCTGAAACCTCGGTACCACTTTCTCCGCGCCGTGAGAACGCATAGGGTGTCCCCAACAGGTGCGGATGACCACGGATTTGCGCGAATCGTGCCTTCTCACACAACTCTGCCGGGCACGGCTGACCATCGTGTTGCTGGAGCATTGGCTTGTAGTCGAGTAGATCGAGTTGGGATGGACCACCGAGCATGTGCATCAGAATGACGTTCTTTGCCCGCGGCTCGAAGTGCGGTCGTTGAACCGCGAGCGGGTCGTCGAGCCGTTGCGACGGATGGTCGGTGTGAGCCGGGGAAAATGGGCCCTCCGGTCGAAGCAGGGAGCCCAGCGCAATCGCTCCGAGACCCAGACCCGCCGATCCGAGCAGGTCTCGACGCGTGAACCTTCGATCGGCCTCCGCCTGCGCGCGGCCGTCTTCAGCCGTTCGTGATCGTCTCATCGAGATTCAGCAGCGTAGTGGCGACATAGAACCACGCAGCCCAGTCGAGCACGTTGATCCCGCGCGGAGGGCGTAGCGACGCGGCGAGGCTTCGGGCTCTGGCCGGGTTGCGCTCGTTGCGGTTCAACTCGTTACGATACAGCTCGTGCAGCAGGTCGGTCTCCCGCGGGTTTGGATGTCTGGCGACGGCGAGCTGAAAGCCATAGTCGATACGTTGCCGTGAGGTTGTCGCATTCGGAGCCCGCATGATCCGAACAGCGAGGGCGGCCGCGAGGTCGACGTATACGGAATCGTTCAGGAGCGTCAGAGCCTGGAGCGGTGTGTTGCTTCGCAGACGTCGAACGCACGTCGATGAACGGCTGGGGGCGTCGAAGTTGACGAAACTCGGGTAGAGACTCGTTCGTCTCCAGACCGTGTAGAGCCCGCGCCGATAGCGATCCCGGCCAGTCGACGGCAGATACTCCAGCTTCCGAAAGGCGCCCGCGGTCTTCTTCCACAAGCCCGGGGGCTGCTGGGGGTATACGGGTGGACCGAAGCGCTTTCGGTTGAGCTTGCCGCTGACGGCGAGGGCGTTGTCGCGGATCATTTCGGCAGTGAGACGCAGCCTCGGGCCGCGAGCATAGAGACTGTTTTGCGGATCCCGTTCGAGCTGCTCCGCATTCACCTGCGATGACTGCCGGTACGTCGAAGACGTCGCGATCAGACGGTGCATGTGTTTCATCGACCAGCCGTGTTCCACAAATTCGACCGCGAGCCAGTCGAGAAGAGCCCCGTGGCTCGGTGCTTCGCCTTTGGTGCCAAAGTCATCACGCGATTCGACGAGTCCGCGACCGAAGAACTCCGCCCACCAGCGATTCACCGTCACGCGTGCGACCAGGGGATTTTCGGGACTGACGAGCCAACGGGCCAGACCGAGGCGGTTGGGCGGGGCGTCCTGTGGCAACGTGTGGAGAAACGACGGAGTCCCGGGCTCCACCTGCTCGCCGGGATTGAGAAAGCTTCCGCCCATCAGGATTTGGGTCGTGCGCTTTTCCTCCAGCTCGACCATCACGAGGGTCGTGGATGTCGCGCGCCCCATCGCTATCGGTGCGTTCTGTCGGCCAACGCCTTCGTCAGGAAGTTGCAACCAGGGGCCGATGAATTCAACACCCACCAAATTCTGCGCGTACCGGGTTTCGATCGGTGTGTTGTTGAAGTAGCTGAAGATCTGATAGTACTCGCGCTGGGTAATCGGATCGTGTTTGTGATCGTGGCACTGTGCGCACTCGATCGTGGTTCCGAGCCAGACCGTACCCGTGACGTTCGTCCGGTCGACCACTTGGGCGATACGGTACTCTTCCGGATCCGCGCCGGCCTCTTCATTGGCCGGCGCTCCGCGGTGGAAGCCTGTCGCGATCCGTTGGTCGAGCGTTGGATCCGAAAGCAGATCTCCAGCGATCTGCTCGATCGTGAACTGATCGAAGGGCATGTCGCGATTCAGCGCCGTGATGACCCAATCGCGATACGGCCAGGACGCGCGCAGGCCGTCGAATTGATAACCGTTGCTGTCCGCGTAGCGCGCTGCGTCGAGCCAGGGCACGGCCCAGCGTTCGCCGTAGTACGGCGAGGCGAGTAAGCGGTCCACGACCGACTCGTAGGCGTTCGGCGAGGCGTTGCTCGCGAATGCGTTCACCTCCGCCGGCGTCGGCGGAAGCCCGATCAGGTCGAAGTAGACCCTCCGCAGCAGCGTGGCGCGGTTCGCCTCGGGCGCGGGGGACAGGCCTTCGGCCTCCATGTGGGCCAACACGAACGCGTCGATGGGGTTGAGAACCCATCCGGGAGACTCGACCGCGGGCACAGCGGGCCGTTCTGGCTTCACGTAGGCCCAATGGGACTCGATGGTCGCGTCCGCAACCGTGGCCGACTCGGGCCAGTTCGCGCCCTGATCGATCCAGGCCTTGATCAAGGCGATCTGTTCGATCGGAAGGGGATCCTCGTTCTGCGGCATGCTTTTCTTCTTGTCCAAGGCCAGCAGCCGTCGAACCACTGTGCTGTGTTCCCCGTCGCCGGGGATCACCGCCTTTCCGGTTCTGCCTCCGCCGATGCTGAGATGTCGGGCGTCGAGCCGCAATTCGTGCCTCTGCTTCTTCGGGCCGTGGCACGAGTAACACGACGCCTCGAAGATGGGTTGCACGTCCCGCACGAAGTCCACGGTTCCAGTGGGCGCCACCGACGCCAGAGAAACCGGTTCCCGCTGGAAGAACGGGATCGCGGAGGTGAGGTAGTCGTCCCCGAGGACGAGCATCCCGCCGAAATGTCCGCCGACGCTGACCGCGGCGCCGCACAACATCAGCCCCGCCACGTAAGCGCGTCGGAGCCACACTCCCGGTCGCACGCGCTCGGCGAAACAGAGCACGGCCACCGCCACCGATCCCACGGCCGTGCCAACGCCAAGCCACCGGTGGGTCTCGAGCATCTCCGCGGCACGCCCCACGTAGTCAGCGTGGCTCCCGGCCTGCCAGCCCAAGAGCGCGGCCACGACCGCTCCGGCGGCGCCCAGGCGTAGACAAAAGAATGCCGTGTCCCCTGCGACCGGTCGCTGGCGAATCAGATTGAGCGCTTCCACCACGACCGCCGTGAGGAGAAGCGCGATCGGAAAGTGGACGGCCATTGGGTGCAGCCGCCCGAGCAACCGTCCCACCCAGGGGTCCGTCTCTCCGGCCCATGCCGTTCCGGCCGTAGCGGCCATCCAAACGCAGATCCCGATGAGTGACGACGTTTTGCCTCGTGTCATACCTTGATCCGCTGCCTGCAGCTCCGCTCCGATCCGTCAGGTTACCCCATCGAACTGTGATGGGTACGATCTCGTTGGACACGGAAGTTCTAGTACAACCGATGTTTTTACGAGGCGCCTCATGGGGCGTTTTTCTTCGAAGGGCACGTGCGGCTGGAGTTGCCCCGGTTCCGTAGACGGTCAAGCCCTCGGGCTCGTTGACCTTCGTTCGGGATCTCTTTTCTACGCCACTGGTGACAAGTAGCCGAGCGCCGAGTGCCGACGATGCGGGTTGTCCCGGCCTTCTCGATGAAGTCGAAGACGGCCATCGCGGTCTCGTTGCGTCGTCCAGGCCCGCTTGCGGCGACTGCTGCCCTCGAGTGCCGCACGGCCCATCAGATGGGCGACTCGCTTGCGCCCTACGCGGGTTCCCTACAACGAACTGAAAACCCCGATCCCGGGCTCGTTCTCATGACCCCGGGGGCGGGGGTTCGAAGCCCTCCCCCGCTGCCATCGAAGCCCCCGGAACCGGAAGGTTCCGGGGGCTTTCGTGTTTCAGGCTCCAGCTGCGCTGTGGGAATTCAATCGGGACTTCGCGGCGCGGCGACAGAGCAAGTCCGCAGGCACTTCGCCCTCACGAACCTCGAGTGGGCTGGGTAGGCATCGGAGGGACGGATTCCAGAGCGTTGTTTTTTCAACGGCCACAGTCCAGAATGTCATGCGAGGCAGCTGAGTTGCGCACCGTCGGCTACATCGAGTGAGCGAACGTCGAGCCCTTAACGGGCTGCGGTACTTCGCGGTCCCGGCGCTCGCCATCGCCGCGACCGGCGGGATCTTCCTCGCCAACCTGCGGCGCTACACCTTCCTTTCGGACGATGCCTTCATCAGCTTCCGCTACGCCCACCACCTCGTACAGGGCCTCGGACTCGTCTGGAACGTCGGCGAGGCAGTGGAGGGCTACACGAACTTCCTCTGGGTGCTGCTCATGGCCGGCGCGCTTGCCCTGGGGCTCCGCCCCGAGGTCATCTCCAACGCGCTGGGCATCACCAGCGGCGTGGGCGTGCTCACCGCGCTCGTGGTCTTCTCGGCTCGGGCCACGAGCTGGCGTAATCCCCTCATCTGGTTGGCGCCGCTGACACTGGCCACAAGCCGCAGCTTCGTCGCCTGGTGCACCGGCGGGCTCGAGACCATGTTCTTCACGCTGCTCGTGCTGCTCGCCTTCTTGCGCTTTGTGCGCGAGCACGAGAGACGCGAGGAAGCGCCGGTAGGCTCGGCCCTCCTCTTCGCAGCGGCCACCCTGACGCGTCCCGAAGGCGCCCTCTTCGCCGCCGTGGCGGGAAGCGCGCTCGTGTTGGAGTGTCTGCGGGGCCGGCGGTCGCTGCGCGCGGTAACGCTCTTCGCTGTCCCCTACGCCACCGTCGTTGGCGCCCACCTGCTCTGGCGCCACGCCACCTACGGCTTCTGGCTTCCGAACAGCTTCTACGCCAAGGTACCCGGCGCCGCGTGGGAGAAGGGCGCCCGCTACCTCTTCACCTTCCACGAGGAATACCGGATCCTCTGGTTCCTGCCGCTCACTCTGCCCGCCCTCGTGCTGGGACGCCGCCATGCCGCCGGCCTTTTCTTTGCCGCCATCGCGACGTATCTCCTCTACGTCGCATTCGTGGGCGGCGACTGGTTTGAGTTTCGCTTCCTCGTCGTCGTCCTGCCCCTGCTCTACTGGCTGCTGGCCGAGTCGCTGGTGTGCCTGGTGGAGCGCGCCCGGCCGGGCCGGCTGCGCCTGGCCGTGGCGACGCTCGCCGCGGTGGCCGCGGGCCTGCTCGTGGTGGCCACCCACGTCGGTTCGCGCCGCCCTGAGGCACGGCGCTTGGCACCATACGGGATCACGAGCATCGAGGGCATCGACCGCTACGCGCGCTCGCGAATTGCCGAAGGACGCTTCCTGCGCCAGCTCATCGACGAGGGTGTCCTGCCGCGGGACCTGCGCATCGCCGTCAGCGGCGCCGGCGCCGTTCCGTACTACACGGACTGGCCGACGTTGGACCTGCACGGGCTGAACGACGTCGAGATCGCCCACTCGCCGATTGCGAAGCGCGGCTGGATCGGGCACGAGCGCTCGGCGAGCCTCGAGCTGCTGCGTCGCCGGAACGTGGCGGTCGTGGACGTCGTGAACCGCCTGGTCCACGACTCGCGGATCGACCGCCGCGTCCGCGGCGCGCGCTTGTATCCGGAGCTGCCGCTGCAGGTGATTCCCGTGCGCGGCCGCTATTTCAAGTTCGCGACGCCCCTGTCGCGCGAGGAACTCGCGCGGGCCCTCGCGCCCCTGGAACTCGCCGACTGAAGCCCGATTCGCACTCGGGCTGGACGTGGGGGACTTGTGGGGGACTCGGTGCATGAATCGGTAGTATTCGGACGCATTGGACGCATTCCATGGGCCACCCCTTCCGCGCATCCATCGGTCATCGTTGCGGCTTCCCCAATCGTCGGGCTGGGCGGGA